>WNFQ01001606.1_pt1 | contig 16059 bp, 14 predicted proteins | sample 5400171 | NCBI WGS metagenome assembly WNFQ01 (sample SAMN13153356, study PRJNA577476) | soil metagenome | isolation source: 20 cm soil under Madrone tree | place: USA:California | collected 2016-06-14 | reverse complement strand
CAGGATATTGAGTTTGACGAGAGGCTAGGAGAACGTCAACAACAGATGCCAATTCCGAAGCAACTCGGGCGTGGATGGTTTTCGAAAATTCTCCTGCAGGAGGTTGTTGATTTATGCCCTTGCGGGATTGTCTCAGGCCCGACTATCCAGTCCAACCGGGAGGGTCAAGCACAGACAGCTGAGCTCGCTCCTCAGCTGTGTTGACTGCAAGTATCGTATTCTTGCGGGGTTAACGGGTGGTTGGGTCCATATCTGGGCCCGTTTCGCCCTCGAACAGTTTCAATCGCTGATCCGAACCCACACGGGACGGGCAAATTTACAGGGACCGCTGACGCGCCCGGAAGCACTCGATTTTCTTCTGCGCGTCTTCCAAATGCCCCTTGGGTAAGTGTACGTAGCGCTGCGTCGTACTCAGGTCCGCGCGACCCATAAGCTTCGCCACGCTGAACACATCGATGCCGGCTTCGATTGCCCGCGTTCCATAAGTATGCCGAAGATCGTAGAGCCGGAACGGCGGTTCGATTCCGCTTTTCCGCAAGGCCCTCTGATGTGCCGGCTCGAGCTCCGTCATCGGCCTCGACCAGTCGTAGCCGAGTCGATCTCCCATACATAGCTTGTGATCTGCCTGGAGCTTACATCCGTGGCAAGTCCCGCAGATGCATTGAAGATTTTCCCGGCGGTCCGGATTCCCTGCTCTCAATCTCCGGATAAGCCTTGCCGGAACGATGTGATCCACATGACGTTTCGCTCCGGTTAGTTTGAAGTTCACTCCACAGGACTCCACTTCGCAATTTCCACGAAGGGCCGGCGCTCGATGACTGCCCCAGCCTCTTCGGTTCGGGGCCGTACCGGGCCATTTGCGATCTACGCCTTCCCAACGGACGGGCTTCTCTTGTGTCCTGAAACGCGCCTTGCAGAACTGACATCGGCGGTAACGGTATGTCTTGCTGGGAAGAAACTGAGTTCTGAAGACCTCAGTTTGGCAATTCCTGCAGTAAGGACAACGCATGGTCATGAATCTCCTTTCGTGCGAAATGCCTGCGCTCGAAACGACACATCTCGAGGCGGATGTCGGGAAATGACGAAGAAACCGATCTCTACTGCAAATCTTTCGAATTGATGCGGAATTGGGATACTCTTCTCAGCGGTACGTTAGGGTCTAGCGGGTGTCTTTTCGCACCCCTTCCATTTTGCGCTTGACAAATCCTAATGCCTATAGGATTCTACGCATGAAGACTTACTCGACAGTTGAGGTCGCGAAGCTCTTGGGGATCGGAAATGACACGTTGCACCGTTGGATACACACGAAAAAGGTTTCGGCTCCACCGCTTCAATCAGTCGGCAGCCTCAGCATTCGACTCTGGGCCAAGGCCGATATAGAAAAAGCCAGAAAATACAAAGACGAGCATTATTGGGGAAAAGGAAAGCGAAGAAGAAGATCAACGAAGTAGTCCAATTGAGCGGGACGCGCTGGTGGTAGAACACCGAACGCGCCCCTGACCACAATCGCACGTCTGAGGTGCAAAGATGGCTGCAGAAGAAGTTATCCATTTCCCACTCTGGGCGCAACTTTCCCGGCGTCCCAATTCCCCCGCTCTTCCCCCACCTGAGCCGGTCGCGGAACCCCCTCCTTAGCTGAAAACAGGGCGGATCTTTGTCCCTTGCAATCGGATTCCTGACCGCTTCGCCATCCGTCTGTCTAGTCAGCCCTCCGAATGCCGATCGCCAGCGGCCAAGGATCGGCGAAACCAAAAGCAAGATCCTGAGCAACAACCTTTGGAGCAGGAATGACCAAAACCGACACTTACATAGAGATCGTCCTGTGGAATCAAAGCATGGATCGACTGATTCGTGTGCTCGATCGACTGGAGTTGCACTTGATTCTTTCCCGTCGAGAACTCAGAGCGTACGCCATCCGCCTGGAAGAAGTCCGGGCCGGATTGAATGCCGATTTTGCCGAAACGATGGCCGCGCGTGAACGCGCCGATGAATTTCGCTTCTGGACCTGACGAACTGCTTTAGAAAAGCAGTCAAAACCCGTGAATTGAGCTAGTCGCCGAGACAGTCTGAAAAGTGGGTTCCTCCCGTACCCTGCTCAGTCACTGCCTCCTACCCTGGGGTTTTTGCGGACGACTTATAAATCTCTGATTTCGACCGTTTCCTCACCCGCAGTTTTCTCCGTTCGACTGCAACGAAAAGCGTGAGTCGCAGCAATCAAAGCATTGCCTCGGTTGCTTGTTTATTGCGTCGTCGAACAGTAAATAAGGGCGTTCATGGGTGAGTGGAAAGCATCGGTCACAGTGCGAGTCAAGCCAGCTCTCCGTGCCGAATTATGGCAATTTGCCACCAGGGAGCGCCGATCCCTTGGGAACATCGGAGCTACCCTGTTGGAATGGGCTTTCGAACAGCTTAAGGTAGCCGGTTCGACCGAACGGTTGCTGCAGTACAGGATTCGGCCGGCCGTCAAGCAGCCGGAGGGTAGTGGGACCGCGAGGCACAAGCCGTGAACACCTTTTTCACGGCTCGATTGGCCCGGCTGCCTCTCACGTTCAAATGCAGTGCAGAGGAAGACGCTAACTTGGTGGCTCAGTCCGCAACCGATGAAGCCCTTCTTATACTTCTTCAAGCTGGTGAGCAAGATGCCCTCGGCTGTCTATTTCAGCGCTACGCGCGAGTCGTCAGGCACGTTGCGGGTCGCATCCTGAGAGACGCCGCAGAGGCGGAAGACCTCGTCCAGGACTTGTTCCTCTTCATCCAACGGAAGTGCGCAATCTTTGACAGTTCGAAGAGTACCGCCCGCTCTTGGATTATCCAGATGGCTTACCACCGGGCCATTGAGCGGCGCCGCTACCTCACCACGCGCCAGTTCTATGCGCGAATGGAGATCCAAAGCAACACCGATCATTTGGTCGGAACTCCGACCAACGAATCTGATTATTCCGCAGAGGCGGTTTTTGGGCGTAATGGTCTAGCCAAGGTGCTCAAGTCCCTCTCGGAGGACCAGCGTGAAACCTTGCGCCTGCACTTCTTCGATGGTTTTACCCTTGCGGAAATTAGCCAAAAGTCGGGCCAGACGCTGGGGAATGTGCGGAACCATTACTACCGGGGCCTCGATAAGTTGCGCCGGCAAATGTTTGGGAATAGCGTGACTGTAGAACAGCGGCATGAGAAATAGAATGAACAATCCGGAAGCCGAGGGTTGGTCGGAAATGGAACCACACGACAAGTTCCTCGAGATGTGCGCCATTTCGACCTCAGGCGACTTGACCGAGGAAGAACAGAAACTCCTGCAAGGACACCTCGCTGAATGTCCGGACTGCCGGCAAGCTTTGAAGGAATTCGAGGCTGCCGCTGATGTCGGCATGCCCTTGCTTCATCCTCACCTGTCTGACCCAGACTCCTTGGAGACGACCTCGAATCCCGTCGAAGTTGGAAAGGCGACTCCGGCCCTTGCAGCTGGGCAAATGCAAACGCCACAACAAGAACGAGAACCGATCGGACAAACGAGCGGGCTCGGATTCCCGCATCGAAACGGCGATCGGCACATGCAAGTGAATTGGAATTACGTGTGGATACCGTTCGCAGCCGCTGTCGTGCTCACAGTCGCTTTGGGCATTTATTCCTTTCAAGTTGGCAAGAGCAGGAGCCAGGAAGTTGTTCAGGCAACGCCCAGCACTGCCGGTGCGAAAGTCGATGTTCTCGAACAAACGATAAGCGACGCGGGTCACGACCGCGAACTCTTGAAAGCGCAGCTTGCCGATCGGGACCACATGATTGCTGAGCTGCGGCGCCAAGTCGCAGACCAGGCTTTGGCTCTGGACGAGGTGAAGAGTGCCCAGATCAATTTGGAGCATTCTCTCCAGAGTGGCGAGGCCGCAAAGCAGCAAGTGAGTCAGGAACGAGGCACTCTTACGCAACAGCTTGAGGTCGCCCAAACTTCGCTACAGAGCACTCAGGCGGAGCTCGATTCCCTCCGGCACGAGCGCGCACAGGATCAATCGCGCGCCAGCAGTTTAGAGGCACAAATCAGGGATCTCCATGTCCAGCTTCGCGATCAAGAACAGGAGCTTGGCAAACAGCAGGAATTGCTCGCCCACGACCGGGATATCCGCGACCTGATGGGAGCCCGGGACCTCTATATCGCCGAGGTCTATGACGTTGCCCGGGACGGGCAGACGCAAAAACCGTATGGCCGGGTCTTCTACACCAGAGGAAAGTCTCTCGTCTTCTACGCGTATGATCTCGACCAGCAAGCCGGGTTTAAGAGCGCCAGCACGTTCCAGGCGTGGGGCAGTCGCGGTCTTGACAGGCAGCAGGCTACCAGCCTTGGCGTTTTCTATGAAGACAATGCCGCAAGGAAACGATGGGTGCTGAAATTCGATGATCCGAAGAAGTTGGAACAGATCAATGCCGTCTTCGTGACGGTGGAACCAAACGGTGGAAGCCACAAGCCCAGCGGGAAGCCGCTCCTCTTTGCCTACTTGAAAGTTGATCCGAATCATCCCTAGTCAGGATTTTCTATCGCGATTTCAAGAGATCAGGATCGTTGTCATGCTTTGGGAGCGATACAAGGGTCGGAAACTCCTGCGTAGACCTGGTAAGTGTGTCCAAATCGGTTTGCGACGGGAGAGACAGCGTGCGTGAAATAACCCTCCTTCTTATCTTGAGTCTGCTGTGCGTTACCTCGACGATCGCCCAGTCCTCGAGTGCGACGATCAATGGCATTGTCCTTGATCCTGCCGGCGCCGCAATCTCGGGTGCCCAAGTTGTGGTCGTGAACGACGCGACAGGAGTACAATACCACGCCAAGACGAACGGAGAGGGGGTCTACGTTGTTCCGGACCTTCCGCCAGGACCGTATCGCATCCAAGTGTCCAACAGTGGATTCAAGACCATCATCAAGCCAGACATCCTCATTCACGTTCAAGACGCATTTGCAATTAATTTCACCTTGCCGATCGGCGCTGCCTCGGAAGTCGTCACGGTGAAAGGTGGCGCACCGCTCCTCAACACGGAAAACGCGGCGGTAAGCACGGTAGTGGATCGCAGTTATGTTGAAAACATGCCGTTGAATGGCCGCAGCTTCCAGGACCTGATTTTGCTAACTCCCGGCGTTGTCACGAACAGTCCGCAAACTCGAGCGTTTACGGGAAACAGCGGAGAGTTCAGTGTAAATGGCCAGCGCACCGAATCGAACTATTATTCAGTAGACGGTGTCAGTGCAAATGTGGGAGCCCAACCGGGCATTGTTGAGGCTCCGTCGGCGAGCGGCTCGCTGCCTGCATCCACGGCGCTTGGCACGACGCAGAGTTTGGTCTCGGTGGATGCCCTTGAGGAGTTTCGCGTCCAAAGTTCGACATACTCCGCCGAATACGGCCGTAATCCGGGCGGGCAGTTCTCCTTCGTAACCCGTTCGGGGACCAAGGAATGGCACGGCACGGCGTTCAACTACTTGCGGAATAACGCATTCGACGCCAACGACTGGTTCAACAACTACTTCCGAAAGCCGGAGCCTCCCCTGCGGCAGAATGATTTTGGCGGCACGCTGGGAGGGCCTCTCGGGATTCCTCGTCGAGTCGGCTTGAAGGGCGAGACATTCTTCTTCTTTTCCTACGAGGGCCTGCACCTGCTTCAGCCTCAAGCAGCGTCGGTGAGTTACACGCCGGATGCCGCGCTGCGGCAATCCGCGCCGGCGCCACTACAGCCGGTCTTGAATGCCTTTCCCGTGCAGAACGGTCCGGAACTGGGTAACGGTTTGGCGGAGTTCATCGGCACATGGTCGAACCCGAGCCATATTGATTCCATTGGTATTCGGCTGGATCACGCCGTGAATGACAAATTGGGAGTCTTCTTTCGCTTTAGTGACACTCCATCGGATTCCCTCAGTCGTTTAACCGGGAATTTCCAAAGCGGTTCGGACGTTCTTTCCAACGCCTATACGACGCGGACTTATACCCTCGGGGCATCCAATGCGCTTACAAGTCGTGTTGGTAACGAATTTCGATTGAACTACACTTCCAACGACGCGAGGAGTTCCGAGAAGCTGGATGGTTTGGGAGGAGCACGGAGTGTCGATCTGGCACAGCTGCAAGGTATCAATCCGCAGTCCAACCGCACCTATGGCCTCGTGGTCGCGCTGGACTTCGGTCCCAACTTTCCAGCGCTTCACCAGAACAACTTGGTGACCTCGCAGAAGCAGTGGAATCTGGTGGACTCGGCAACTTTCTCCCCGGGGCGCCATCAGCTCAAGTTCGGAGTTGATTGCCGGAGGCTGGCTCCGGTGAGCGGCCCCCAGAATCCGTTTTTGCTCTATTTCTACCTTAGCTCAGGGGCGGTACAAGCAAATAACGCGGACATTGCCGAAGCGATCAGCACCGCGAATGCCTACCCTGTCTACACGAACTTCTCGGCCTTTGGACAGGACGAATGGCGGGTGACCTCGCGGCTCAGTGTGTCGTACGGGATCCGATGGGACATTAATCCTGCCCCTGGTTCGGCGCGCGGTAATGTTCCTTATACGGTACGAGGGAATAGCCTGAGCGGCTTGGCCTTGGCCCCGCAAGGCACGGCCCTTTGGAACACGGGCTGGTACAACCTGGCTCCCCGCTTGGGTGTCGCCAGCGTCGTCCAAAACACGCGCGGATACCAGACCGTGCTGCGCGGAGGCGGCGGGGTGTTCTTCGATACCGGCCAGCAGCTCGGCTCACAGGGGTATTTTGGGCCTGGGTTCTCGGCGATGAATCTGACCGGGACGCTCTTCGGCTCCCCGGTCAGCTTCCCGGCTCCCCTTGCGCAGTTTGTTCCCGCGATCGCGAATCCACCCGTGGCGCCGTATGGCTTGCTCTACGCGTTTCCTGCCCATCTCCAGCTGCCCTTCACTCTGCAGTGGAATGCCAGCGTCGAGCAGGCTCTCGGCGAGTCGCAAGCATTGACGCTGTCCTACGTTGGGGCAAACGGAAGAAGGTTGCTCGAACTGAACCAGGTCAGTGTGGGTGCCGTTAACCCCAATTTTACGACCATCGATTTCTATCAAAACGGGGCAACCTCTTCCTACAACGCGTTGGAAGTGCAATATCAGCGGAGGCTTGCGCAAGGCCTGCGCGCGCTGGCCTCCTATACATGGTCACATTCGCTGGATTACGGCTCGCAGAATTCCGCCCTGCCGTATGTCCGCGGCAACTCTGATTTTGACGTCCGGCATCATTTCTCTTCTGCCTTCTCTTATGATTTCCCCAACGTAGTTCACGGTAAGTTTGCCGGCGCTTTGCTCCGCCATTGGGGTCTGGATGATCGCTTCACCGCTCGCACGGCGTTTCCCGTCAATCTAACGGGACCATCCTACACGGATCCGGCGACCGGTCAGTTAGTCCCCAGCGAGTTGAATCTCGTTCCCAAGATGCCCCTCTATCTGTATGGATCAAAATATCCTGGCGGCCGCGAGATCAACCCTGATTCCTTTAGCCCCGCCGCGCAAGGACAAGCGGGAGACGCGCCAAGAAACTTCGCGCGTGGCTTCGGGGCTTGGCAGATGGACCTCGCGGTCCGGCGCGAGTTTCCGCTATACGAACGGCTCAAACTGCAATTCCGGGCCGAGGCATTTAACGTCTTCAATCATCCCAGCTTTGGTTTGATTAACACGACCTACTGTCCTGCTGGGCCCGCTTGCACGTTCGGTCAAGCCACGGCCACCCTCGCGCAAAGTCTTGGGGTGCTCAGCCCCCTGTACCAGACGGGTGGGCCGCGCTCGCTCCAGTTTGCATTGAAACTGATGTTTTAAGCCTTGTTCTTCCGGCGACGAATTCGCCGGCCATTTCCTCACGAAATCGGAACGAAAGTGAGTGCGAGACTGGTCTCCGCGGCACAGCGCAAAGAAACCGCTAACTAAAACTATGTCCGTGAAATTTGCCGGAACCAATTCGCCGCGGCGCCGTTTCCATGTGCCTGGGATGGCCGGCGAGAGATCTGGCATCTCGGCCCTCCAGGACGAGCGGAAGGAGCAGGTTGTGCAGCTTCGCCTTTGCAAGGTGGCACGGATCGCATCCATCTGCTTCATGGCTGCCTCTTGGTTGGTTGTAAGTCTGACCATGGCTGCCTCCGGCACTCATGCACCCGGCAAACGTCCGGTGACCGTAGCGGACGTCATTGCCATGACCCGCGTCGCCGAATCTGCCGGTTCGAATTCCTGGCAGGAAGGCGCGCCCATAAGCTCACCGAATGGAAAGCATGTCGCAGTCGTTTTGCGGAAGGGGAACCTGAAGCGCAACACAAATGTATATTCTTTGTTCGTACTCGAAAGAAACGCCGTTCTTCGACATCCTGCCAAAAAGCTCCTGGTCTCTTTCTCCTCTTCTTCCAACCGCGCGGCGGTTAAGCAACTCACGTGGCGCAGCGACAACGATTCGATTTTATTCCTGGGAGAGAGACCTGGCCAGCTGACACAGCTTTACGAAATCCGGTCGAGCACGCGAAGACTGACCAGGCTCACAAACCATTCCACGAATGTCACTTCCTATAGTGCCGCTGCAAGCGGCGGAACGATTGTGTATGCCACGGAAAGGCCTCGCCGCAATCTTGTGGCCGAGGATATTCGCAAGCACGGTTTTCATGTTCCGGAAAATATCGACCTGTCAGAGTTGATTGAAGGGCATATTTTGGATGGCGCATCGGACCGCTACGAGCTGTTTGTTCGCGGCGAGAGGCCAGGAAAATACCAGCCGCTGAAGGTTTCGGGGAGGCTCTTGTTTCCAGAGCTGCGCCTTTTCGTCTCGCCAGACGGAAAACATCTCGCCATTCGTACGCTGGTGAGGCAAGTGGACCCCTCGTGGAAAGATTATGAGGACTCTGTCCTGCAGATGGTCATGAACAAAAATCTGCCCGAAGGCAGCGTGACATTCGTTGAACGCTATGAGTTGGTGGATCTGGAGCGCGCCACGGCACGGGCTTTGATTGATGCGCCGATCGGCTATTCGGGGTCGGAGCTGATGTGGTCGCCCGACTCCCAATCGGTAATCGTCACCGGCGTCCATCTTCCGCTGGACGTTTCGGAACCGAAGAGTCGAGAAGCGAGGCAAGCGGGGACGTTTGTCGCGGAGGTCAAAATTGCAGGCGGGGAGATCATCGAAGTAACGGACCGCAACCTGAAGCTTGTCGGGTGGGATCCGCAGACCGGCCTTTGGAAATTCGAAACACGGCAGGAACACAACAAGGTCGGCGAACCGCCGCCCCCGGAGTATTTCCGAAAACGCCAGGGAGCATGGTCAAGCGTCGGCAATGTTTCTCAGGTTCCCAGAGACACGGGACCTGAAATCATAGTGGAGGAAGACCTCAACCAGCCGCCGCGGATCGTGGCGGAAAGCCGGGGAACCAATCGGCGAGCGGTCATCGTCGACCTGAATCCTCAGTTCGCTTCCCTTTCCTTCGGAAAGGTTGAAGATCTCCGGTGGAGTGACGCGGCAGCGCACGAATTCAGGGGAGGGCTTTATTTGCCCGCAAACTACCAGCCCGGGAAGAGATACCCGCTGGTTATCCAGACCCACGGATACCATTCCCATGAGTTCTGGATAGACGGTCCTTACACGACGGCATTCGCTGCGCAACCGCTCGCCAGCAAAGGGATAGCGGTCTTGCAGCTTCCTGAGCTTGCTGCTGGTACCAGTGCAGAGGGCGACCAGAATATGCGGGTCGTTGAGAGCGCCATCGATTTCCTGGACCGAAAGGGGATGATCGATCGCGCGCGCGTAGGCTTGATTGGGTTCAGCCGAACGTGTTACCACGTGAAGTACGCGCTGACTCAGTCTAAGATTCATTTTGCGGCTGCGAGTGTAACGGACGGAGTCGATGCCGGGTACCTTCAGTACGCGATCTTCGCCAATGAAAGCCCTTACAACGCCGCCGATGCCGAGACTCTCGTGGGCGGCAGCCCGTTTGGTGAGGGTCTATCCCTCTGGCTGAAAAAGTCACCCGGATTCTTGTTGAACCGGGTGGACACCCCAATCCTTGTGCAGGCCATCGGACCGGGTTCGCTGCTTGGGGAGTGGGAGTGGTTCTCCGGGTTGACCCGCCTGGATAGGGCCGTCGATTTTCTCTACATTCCTGCGGGCACGCATATTTTGGAAAAACCCTGGGACCGCATGGCATCGCAGCAAACGAATGTCGATTGGTTTTCATTCTGGCTCAAGGGCGATGAAGATGCTGACCCGGTCAAAGCCGAACAATACATGCGATGGCGCAAACTTCGTGAAAAACAAGCAAAAGTGAAAGTCCGAGGGCAAGAACCTTCCGCTGAAAAATAAGAGGACTGAGAAAGAAGCCTGGGGCGCCCGGTTAGGGCACCCCAGGATTGCCTCGCCTACTCATCAGCTTCGTAGGCGTTGACGCTCTGGATCAGGAACTGCGGATCACTGTCAGCGACTGGAGTTTCCCCCTTTGTGCCAAGCACGAGGGCCTGAGCCTTTCCAGCCTTCTCGATCGCGGGCTTTTCGTATTTCATGAAATATCACCTCCTTTCGGTTTGGTTTTGTCCTCAGCTGAGACGAAATGTTTCTTCACAGAATCATGAGTCTTCTTCGACATGCTTATTCGTCGGCTTCATAGGCATTCATGCTCTGCACCAAGTAATTTGGATCGCTGTCGGGGAGTGGAGTTTCACCCTTCGTGCCCAGGATGAGAGCGTGAGCGCTCGCAACCACATCGACCGCTGGCTTTTCGTATTTCATATGAGATCACCTCCTTTCCGTTTTAGGTTTGTCCGCAGTTGAAGAAAGTTTTTTCTGACAAGGTTGTCTGGAATTTTGGCTGTGGACTGACTGTCAGTTTCGAGAGTTGTGTCCAAGTCAACGATTCCTGATGCTCTTAGGTTCCTAAGCCACAGCTCGGTCCCGATCGCACGCAACAGCGGGACCACCATCACGTTTTCCCCTCGCCTGGCTTTGTGCAGGGCTTCAGAAAAATATTTTTCATCGACAATTCCAAGTGAATTGCTGGCCATGCACCGAGTCATCTCCATAAGACCGTTCCATTCTCTAGAGATGGCTGTCGCCGGGGCCCGGGAAACAAACGCCTTTCTTTTCCGATTCAGGACTTCGTCCGGCACAGTTCTCGCCAATGCGCGCCGCATCAGAGAACGGCGCTGGCCCGGCCTCACAAGCTGTTCCGCCGGGATCGCAAACAGGAACTCCAAGAAACCTCGATCGAGATAGGGATAGCTCTTCTCGTAGGGCGGTTCGGAGGGCAATGCCGCGCAGCCGAGTTGCCTGCGCAATGCATCGAGCGTGCTGAGATTGGTTTGAAAACTTGGAAGTGGGCCGAACAGCTTCAAGCGCTGTTCATAGCCACGCAGGGCTGCTCGATTGCGCTTGACAAATTTGGGATTGAGCCAGAGGCCGGGCCGTTTGTGCGCCGGAACGCCGACGAGCGACGGAGGGAAAAAGCCCCTTGCAGCCTCAGTGAACAGATAGAACCACGGCATTCGTTTGAGCAGCGCCCAGACTCTTAATTCCCGCGCGAGGCTTTCAAAATGGGCTCTTGCGAGGAGATCCTCGAGTTCCGGTGTCGGTGTTGGCACGCCACCCGTCATCTCGTCCCCGCCAATGCCGGAGAGCACGACCCGGCTCCCTTGCGAGATCATGCACGCGGAGAACTGCCTGCTTGCCTCGTTGGCTGGGCCGCCAGAACCCGGAGTCGGTCGGAAGCAACCGCCTACCAGCTCGAAATTCAGAGTTTCCCGCGAACCGACGTCGATGTGGCAGCCCGCTCGACCGCGCTGCTCTTCCACTTTGGTGAAGTAGGGGCGCTCGTTCCAGTTGGGTTCGGAGTCGTTGTAGTAGGAGATCGTATGGACGCGCGGAGTTTCCGCCGCACGGCGGGCAATAACAGTGTCCGCCATGCAGACGATTGACGAAGAGTCCATGCCGCCGCTGAGTTCGGCAAGAATGGGGCAGTCCGAGCGCAGCCTGCGCCCCACGGATTCCGCGAACACGGCGCGGAAGTGCTCCTCGTACTCGTCGTCCGCGCGGTAGCGGATTCTCTTTCCCGGATCGAAATCCCAATACTTAACGACAGACTCTGTTGTCGGCGTAAGGCGCACAAAACAAGATGCCGGAACAGAATGGATTCCCACGTAGGGCGTCAAGTGGGTCGCCGGGAAAAAAGAGAGCCACCCGGCAATGTATTCCTCTTCGAGCGAGAAGGTCTTTTCTGCCAGCAAGACCAGTGGATCGAGAATCGTGCTCCACGTAACCTGGCCCTTGCCGGTCGAGTAGTAGAGATGCCGCGTGCCCACGACATCCTTTGCAAGAAGGAGGGAATGGCATGACGGATTCCAGATTGTCAGGGCCCAATCCCCTAAGAGTCTTGCAAAGCAGTCTGTGCCCCACTGTTCATAGACTGCCGCAACAATCTCAATATCCGTGGCGTGGGCGGTCAGAACGTCCGTGAGCTTGCCGATCAGGTCCGGCCGGTTGTCCAGGCGGCCGTCCCAGGTGAGGACCGTACCGGAAGGCGTTGTGTGCGGCTGCGCCTCGCTCCTTGATTCCTTGGTCGTATGGAAGGCACGGAACAGGATTCCAACGCTATCCTTTATATATGCGGCTCCACCGTCCGGGCTGTAAGGAGCGAGCATCCCCTCCGCTTTTGCCAAATACTCCCGGTCCGCCGGCCGCCCATCAAAGTTCCATCTGCCGAATTGCACGCTCATGGTGTGTCTCCGTTTTCTGAGTCCTGTTCAGCACCTATCGAGCACTGCGTACATTTCCGGGGTGTACGGTTTATCGTTGACCACGCGGCCGTCTACTTCTACCCAGGCGTGCGCTTTGAACGGCATCTGCTGCGCACCAATAACCATCCGAGCAGGTATGCCATAGCGTCTTAGGAGACACGCTGTTGCGGCAGATCGCTGCAGGCACAGCGCCTCCTTCCAATACCAGATACAAGCCATGTCCATGGCAGAGCAGATCTGTTCGGTGGCATCCGCAGCCTCCGCCTTTTTGCCGGTCGGGTAGCGGCGGACCTTGTCGTACAGCGCGGAGAAATTCCCGCGTGCGAGATACAAGTCGAAATAGATCAGTTTCAGATACGCTTTCAGCACAAGAAAAGACATCGCGAAATCCTTTCCGTTTTCACACGGGCAGTTGCAACTGGTCACAAAGAAAGGCCATCCGGTCTGTCAATGCTTCGATTCGTTCGCTCAAAGGAAGCACCGGGGAATGGCCACGGAATTTGGTGTAGTCGAGAAATATCGGATGCTGGGAGGCATTGGCAGCTTGCAGCCGTGCTGTCATTTTGCGCGCGTGCAGCGGATTGCAATTCCGGTCGGCGTCCCCGGAGACGAACATCGTCGCGGGATAAGCAACGCCATCGCGGACCTGGTGATACGGTGAGTAGCGCCGGAGCGCCTCGAAATCGTCCGGGTCTTCCGCCGTCCCGAACTCATCGCGCCAAACGTTCGCGTTGTCGAAAAGGTGATAGCGCAGCATGTCCAGCATCGGGACCATGCAAACGGCCGCGCGGAAGAGCTCCGGCCGCTGGGTCAGCGCCGCTCCGACGAGCAGCCCGGAATTCGAACCTCCGAAGATCGCGAGCTTGGCTGCAGCTGTTCGACCCGTTCGGATAAGCCATTCCGCCGCCGAAAGGAAATCGTCGTAGGCGGTCTGGCGGTTGCGCCGCTTGGCTGCTTCGTGCCACTCCGCTCCGAACTCCGACCCTCCCCGGATGTTGGGCAGCGCGAATAGGCATCCTCGCTCGATCAGGAACGCGACGAAGACGCTGAACTGCGGGGTCATCGATACGCCATACCCGCCGTAAGAGGTCAGGATCGCCGGACGGCAGCCGCCTGCAAGAACATCACGGAGGCCCACGAGGAACATGGGGATTTCCGTTCCGTCTTTCGACGGGTACCGCACCTGAATGTGTTCGTATCTCGCGGAATCGAACGGAATTGTTTTCTTCGCCCAGGGGATGCGCTTCCCTTCTCGCGGCGAGTAGCGGTGGATCGCGACCGGCTCGGTGAAGGATTCCGATTCAAGGAAGAGCTCGTCGTTCTCGGGCGAGGCGCCAGTGACGCGCACGGTCTCGCCGCGGCGAAGCGGAAGTTCGCCGGTTTTGTTTCCGTCGAGGTCGAAAACCGATACCTGCTGGGCGGTTCCTCGGATGTAGGAAACAAGAAGGCGGTCGCCCGCAACCGCCCACTGCTGAATGCGGCTGTCGCTTTCGGGAACTACATCAACCCATTCCGGCTCGCCTTGCGGCCGGAGCCGCAATTCGACGATCCGCAGGTTCGGCGCGTTCCGGTCGGTGACGGCGAGGATTGTGCCGCGAAGGAGGAGCGGGCCGAAAGTATAGTCTGCGTCTCGGACGATGCAATCAGGAGTTCCGTCGCTCTCCCACGAATTCAGATAGAAATCCGTGCGCGTTTTTTCGAGGAAGCGGTAGACGAGGAAGCCGATCCTTCTCGCATCGGAAATCAGGCCGAGCCGGATCTTTTCGCCCTCGCCCGCGATGAAGATCTCCCGGTCTTCCTTGAACTCCGTGCCGAGGTCATGGCGGTAGGCAGCGCGACGATTTAGTTCTTTCCCGTTTACAGGCTCGTGGACGTAGCAAAAACTCTTCCCGTCCGGCGCAAACGCGAAGCCCCGCAGATAGCCCCGGGGAAGAACATCCGGCAGCCTTCTCCGGCTTTCGATGTCCAGAAGTTTGAAAGTTCCCGTGCGTTCCCCGCCCTCTTTGACCTCGAAGAGCAGCAGCCGGCCGTCCGGCGAAACGCGCAGGGGTTTCACCGCCGTGTATTTTCCAGCGCCGTGTTCGGCGGGGTCCACGAGCAGCCGATCCTCTCCATTGGTTCCATCTCTCATGTAAATGCACGGCTGCTCCTGGTCTGCGAGACGCTTGCGGAAGAAATACCGGTTCCCGGCCCTTTGCGGGGAATCATAGGTCTCGACAGCCAGGAATTCTCGAATGCGTCCGCGGATGCGGTCTCGTCCGGGAAGGTGATCGAGACATGCGCGCGCAAAGCTTCTCTGCTCTTCAATCCAGCATCGCGTGCGGGGAGAGTTCTGGTCTTCGAGCCAGCGGTACAGGTCCGTGACGGACACCCCATGGAGAACCTCGGTGACCGGTTCAACCGGGGAAAACGGAGGAGCCGAAGCTAGTCCAGGCACAGTTCGCTCCTTTCCCCCGCGCGGACGGCGTCGCGGTACATCCGCCGCGTCAGGCTGCGGAAGTAGCCGGCGAGCGCAGGATTCGAAACGGGGTCCAGGGTGCGCCAACCGTCGCCCGCAACGGCGTGGACGAACACCGCAACCGGTGGAGCCGCGGCCACAGCCCGCCGCAGATCATCGGGAGAAAAGAAGGCCGCCCAGGGCCGCAGGTAGGCGGAGGAGATCCGCGAATCCGCCGCCGGTTCCTCGACGCCACTTCGTTCCAAGTGCCGGCGGAGGTACTCGATGGTGATCACTGGATGGGTGACGCAGCCTTCCGCCCAATCGAGGAACACGCAGCGATCAGGTGACACCAAAATATTGCCGGGATTGAAGTCGATGTGGCCGATGGTGTCAGGAAGTGCAAAACTCTGAAGCAGTGAACACGATTCCTTGAGCCCTTCACCAAGAGAAGCAAGCTCCGAGTTCGCGAGAGGTGCCGGTGATCGCTTTTCCTGAACGCCCATGAATTCGGCCATGCGAGTAATGAAGGGATCGATCAATTTCACAAGCCCAGGGAGTCGTAAATCTTTGCACTTCCCTTCTAGCAGTTCAGCGCTCTTACCGATGGATGCAATTTGGAGTTCAGCAAGCGCCCCCGCGACTCGCTCCCAGGCAGAATAGTCTGAGATTTCGTCCAGCGCGGTGCCCGAAGCTTCTGTCGATAGCCAGCCATTCCACGATGGGTGGACTCCGAGGATCCGGGGGACATGGCCCGGGAAAAGCCGGGCGAGAAGCAGAGAAACTGGCAGCTCATGTGAGTTGGGTTCCCCGGCGGCCTTGAACCAGAGCGCGCAGTCATCGGTTTCCAGACGGATGAGGCTGAAGGTTGGGCTGGCATTCAGTTGGCGGAAGCCGCCGGTTACTC
>WNFQ01001605.1_pt1 | contig 16060 bp, 14 predicted proteins | sample 5400171 | NCBI WGS metagenome assembly WNFQ01 (sample SAMN13153356, study PRJNA577476) | soil metagenome | isolation source: 20 cm soil under Madrone tree | place: USA:California | collected 2016-06-14 | reverse complement strand
GTCAGCCATTGATGCAGTGTTTACTTCAATCAGGCCGGACTATTTGATGATTCTCGGGGCGACTGACGTAATTCCACACCAGGATCTCATTAATCCCGCCTATGACGGAGATGATGTTGATGAGTACGCCTACGGAGATATTCCATACGCCTGCGAACAACCTTACAGCCAACAAGCGGACAAGTTCATAGGCCCTACTCGCGTGCTTGGGCGCCTGCCAGACTTAACCGGCGCCACCGATCCCGCTTACCTATTTGGGTTACTGGATACAGCGGCGAAGTGGACATCACGGCAACCCTCGGATTACGCCGACTATTTCGCCGTCAGCGCTCACGAATGGGCTAAGTCCACAAAACTAAGTGTGCAAAACCTGTTCGGCTCCGATACAGGCCTTAGTCTCTCGCCCACGGCCGGTCCGAAGTGGAGCAATGCCCTTCTGGGTCGCCGGGCTCATTTTATTAATTGCCATGGAGGTCAGGCTGACCCGCAATTCTATGGACAGAAAGGCAACAATTATCCCGTGGCGCATGATGCGGCCTTCGTCATGGGAAAGATCGCAGAGGGTACGGTCGCCGCAGTTGAATGTTGCTACGGTGGCGAACTCTACGATTCAAACCTCTTGACGAGTAAGCAAAAGGGAATGTGCAACACTTACCTTGGGGATAAGACGTATGGCTATTTTGGCAGCAGCACGATCGCCTACGGGCCCGCAGAAGGAAATGGGAGCGCCGATTTACTGTGTCAGTATTTTTTGAGGCGGGTTTTGGCCGGAGCGTCGCTGGGACGCGCCGCACTGGAGGCGCGGCAAGAATTTGCGCAGGCCGGCCCCGATCTCGATCCGTTCGACATAAAAACCCTGGCGCAATTCAGTCTCTTCGGAGATCCCTCCATTCAGCCAGTTGCGATTCCAACTCCCCACATCACACTGGGAGCTAAGCAAACAAAGGGATTCCGTGGCGCGGCCGCAAAGACTTTGCCTGCTACGGGTTCGCCCATCGCGCGTGCGGAACGCCGGAGGCAATTGTTAACCAAAGGCCTCTTCATTAGCGCTACACAGCCCGTGGCCCGCAGGGCCTCTCGTTCTCCAACCTCGGGTGCGCTTGCGGAGGCGTTGCGTCGTCTTGCGTCCGAAGCAAACATTACCAGCCCGAAGATGATCTCATTCAGGGTCGAACTTGAAAGCACACCCGCTCGTGACGCTACGACAAAGAAAGTGTTCGCCGCTGCGCCGGCCGCGAGATTGCCGGAAGGAGGCGCATATCATGTTGCTATTAGCTCGCACGCGGCTTCCGATGTTCCTGTTAAGCAGGTGAAAGCAGTGATTGCAAAAGAGTTCAACGGAAAGCTCGTTTCCTATCGGGAATTGCTAAGTCGCTGATTGCGCATTTTGATTTTGCGGAAAGCAACGCAACATTGCTAGCGATACCATGAATACTTCAACATACTCCGGCTCTGTGGTGAAACGGCCATTCGGTGCAGGCACAAAAAGCGAGCATGATGCCGTTTTGCTAGTGACGAAAGACAAGGAATACGTCCTTCGCCGTCAAGGTGGCAATGCCTTCCAGGACCCTGAGTTGGAGCGGTTGGTCGGCAAGCGTGTCCGATGCACGGGCACGGTCGCAGGCTACACGCTTTTAATCACAGACTGCGCGACGCTTTGAATTTACATTCCGCGCCGTGATCGATTTGGGCCGCAATCATTGCCCTTCTTCGACTGGGAGTTTCGCTTTTTTCCACGCTTCCCAACTGCCAGGCACATTCCAAAGCTCGTTGAATCCTTGCTGCTTTAAGATGCTTGTGGCGATGCTCGCGCGATAGCCGCTTCCGCAGTAAACCGCCGTAGGTTTGTCGCGATCAAGCTCACCTAGTCGCTTGCCAAGCTCCGGCACATAAATGTGCTGCGCACCGGGCACATGACCCTTTTTCCATTCACCGGGAGAACGCACATCGATGACCTGCAAAGAAGACTTTTGATCATTCAGCTCGTGGACGCTCATCTGCCCGATTCGTTCCAGCGAAAATCCCGCTGCATGCCACGCTTTCATTCCGCCGATCAAATAGCCGGCGAATTTCGTGTATCCGGTCCGAACAAACAAACGTACGATCCTTTCAAGATCGTCGTCATCTTCGAGCACCAAAAGAATCGGCTTTTCCGGATCGAGCATCCAGCCGGCCCAAATGGAGAGGATCGGTATGCCGCCGATGTTGAGCGCGCCAGCAATATGACCGCCGCCGAATGCGAGCATGTTGCGCACATCGACGAGTACGCCCGCTTTTTTGTCGATCGCGTCTTTGAACGCCTTGGGTGGAAGACCGGGAACGAGTGGAAGATTTCCAAGCACTTTCGGTCCTGCCGCGTTCACTTTTTTCATGATCGGATAGTAATGCGGGACTGGCGGCGCGGTGTTGATTGCGAAGTCGGTGAAGCTTTTCGCGTCAGTGAATTGCAGGAATTTATTGAATTTCCGCTCGTAGCCGATGGTGCTGCTCAACCGCGCCCCAATGTCGGCTCCGCATGGGGAGCCGGCGCCGTGATTCGGATAAATCATCACGTGATCCGGCAGGTTCAGATAAAAATCCCGCAATGTGTGGAATTGTTGTTCTGCCAGTTGTTTCGTGTGTTTCTCGCCTAACAAGTCGGGACGCCCGGCTGAGGAAACAAAAAGTGAATCGCCCGTGAGCACCGCCCACGGATCATCGGGATGATCGGCTTCAGAAAGCAAATAGGAAATGTGCTCCGGCGTGTGCCCTGGAGTATGCCGCGCGGTCACCAAGACTTCGCCAAATGTAAATCGATCGCCATCTTTTATCTTCTCCGGTGCAAATCCGTATTCTGCGCCACCTTCTCCGCTGGCATAAATCTTAGCCGATTCGAGTCGCGCGCAGAGCTCGCGCGAGCCACTCACGAGATCGGCATGAATATGCGTTTCAAAAATGTGCGTGATGGCCACTCCGGATTCGCGCGCCGCCTCGATGTAAACATCGCAGTCCGCGCGTGGATCAAATACCGCCGCAATTCCTTCATCGTCGTCCCCCACGAGATAAGAAAGTTCTGCGATGCCTTCCGTCTGGATTGTTTTGAAAACGAGTGACACGACCCAGATTTAACGCGAAGCCTCGATGGACTTCAACAAGATCAAGAAGCTGGCTGTCCAAAACTGCCGCTACAGTTTCACTTCGACCTCTACCGGCAGTAAATGATTGATCATGTAAGTGCCGCGATCGCGATCGCGTTCGACCGGTTGGATGCGGCCCTGTGAATCGGTGGCGCGAGCAATGAGGCTTCGTCTTCCCGGCGTTGTGGGCGTTTGCCAATTGAATTCCCAAAGCCGCCATGCATTTGCTTTCGGTTTCGCCAGCAACTTCGCCTCATTCCACGTCGATCCGCCATCCGTGCTCAGTTCCACCTTTGTGATTTCGCCATCGCTTGTCCATGCAGCGCCGTGAATACGCACGCCCGAGTTTGCGGGAACGGTTTCGCCTTCAGCCGGCTTCGAGATTTGCGCTTTGACTTGCATTTCGGTGAGAGGCGTAAGCTCAGCGACCTGCTCTCGTCGCTTCCAGAAAGCGTAATCCATCGTCTGATAATATCCGCTGAAGGGCCGGTCAGTGACGATGATTCGCTGCAGCCATTTAATCGATGCCATCGCGTACCAGCCGGGCACAATCGCGCGCACCGGAAAGCCGTGCTGAGGTGGCAACTCGCCGCCGTTCATCTTGTACGCGAGGAAGACGTCGGCCTGCGCTTTCTCCAGAGGGATGCTGCGGGCGAAGTTCAACTCGCCGGGCGGACTCTTCGGATCTTCGAGCATGCCGCCATCCGCTCCTTCCAAAATTACCTCACACGCATTTGCTTTAACACCGGCCCGGTCGAGCAGGATCGATAACGGAACGCCGGTCCACTCCGCTGTGCCGACTGCGCCGAGTCCCCATTGGACTCCTTTGACTTTCGGTTCGAGAAAATGTCGATTGTTGCCGGCGCATTCCAGCGTCACTGGAATCGTCACCGGTCCTATTTGGAGCAGCTCTTCGTAATTGATGGCGAATGGTTTCTCAACTTCGCCCTCAACATGCAGCCACCACGCGTCTCTATCGATCGAAGGAATCGGGAAATGTGTGCGAACGTAAAACGATTCGGTCGGCGTGAGGAAACCGTTCACTTCTTCGAACGGCATTTCGAGGTTCAGCGGGCTTTCGCCGCGCACAATTTTGCCGTCTATGAATTTCTGTGAATCTTCGGCCATCACATCATCCTCGGTTACGATTCCTTATTTCTTTGGCGAGATAAAAACGTCTTTGCGCGGAAATTTCTCGAACAAGGATGCGGGTTTGCTGAAGTTCGTCGCAAGAACGTCCACCGGATTACCTGCAATCCACGCCGAGAGATCAATCGCCTGGTAAACGCCTGTGTTAAATCCGATCAACATCCGACTCGATTTGCTACCAACATTTTCAATGGAATGCCCATAGCCTTGCGGGATGTAGCCGACGTCGCCGGGTTGCAGTTGCTCGACTTGGAAGCGGCCGTGCGAACCAAACATTGTCACGCTGAGATCGCCGTCGATGATGTATTGCCATTCGTCTGCATTAGGATGCCAGTGCAACTCACGCAGTGCTCCCGGTTCGAGATCGAGGACTACACCGGCGATCGTAGTTGCAATAGGAAACCGTGTGGAATCGATGCGCCATTCACGACCGCCTTCAAACACACCGTGCGGCGCGTCAGAAAGCATTCGAAACTTGTGCGTCTCCGGCGGAGAAACACGCGGTCCCTGCAAATTCTCCGGTATTTGATCCGGTGGAACAGCACCGCGCGCAAAGTAGACCTCGTCCTTCGGAAAATCGTCAAACGCTGACTCGTCCAGACCGAAATTTTTCGCGAGCAGCGGCTTCGGCACGTGGCCGATCCAATCGCTAATACTGAACGTACCGAACTCGGAAAAATATCCATTATCGAAAATCAAAATGAAATGCGTCGGTTCATTGCCGAGACATTCAAGCACGTGGGCGTGGCCGCGCGGAAAGTACCAAATATCGCCCGGATTAAAATCATTCGTTTCGGTTTGCCCTGCAGGGTTAATTACTGTCGTGCGGGCACGCCCTCTGATGACAAAAGCCCACTCCGCCGCTGTCGCATGCCAATGAAGTTCGCGCATTACTCCGGGCTCCAATTGCATTGACACGCCGGCGATCCCTTTGGAAATCGGCAACTGTTCGGCTGTCGCTTCCTTCCCGAAACTGTTCCCCAAGACTTTGCCCTTCGATTTCTCCAGTTCGAATTTAAATGTGGGCAATTCTTTTCCGGCCAGCAACGGATCGGGAACATTGTTTTGGAAACTGACATCACCCATAACGGGAGTTTCTTAGCGCGTTCTATACGTGCCAATCAAGACAATCATGGTTCGCCGGACGATGACGAACCGTGATTGGCAGTCTTTCCGGTTCAGTACGAAATCAAAAGCGGCAGAGCAACGCCTCAGTCCAAAATGCCAGCTCGGGCTGGGATTTTTTGATCACAGCCCGTTTAGGAACGCGAGTTCTCGAATCCATCCTGGCAGTTTTTCACGCCCTGCAGATTCGATTGAAATAACTAGCGCTGGTCAGTTTGAATTCGGCACGTCGTAAACCTGGTACGGCCCGGAATCATACAGTCCCAGCGTCTCGACTGTCGGTTCGTCAATTGATCCGTTAATTGACAAGCCGTAATCGCGCTGGAAGTTCGCAAGTGCTGCTCGCGTCTCGCCGCTTAACGAGCCGGTTATTGGTCCAGAATAGTAACCGGCGTCTTGCAAGGCAACCTGGACGTTCGCGATCACTTCGTCGGGGAGCAGATTACCGTAAGTGTAGATCGGCCCATCGTAATCGGAGTAGTTGTTAAGCGGATCGTAACCAAGGGCTGGATACCAGTAGTTTCCGTCCAGGAAATAGTACCCGGTGCTAACGAAAACGATCGTGTTGCAATGGCCATGCCACCAGTCACGATCATGCCACTCGTGTCGATGACGGTGGAACGCGTTGAAAAAGCTGCGATCATTTTTGTTACGCCATTTTGTTTTCGCCGGGTCGCCTGGCGATCCGTGCGGGTGTGGCCGACGCCCGGTCATTGCTGGATCGTGAGGTGTCCTGTGGCGTTGAGCGTCTATCGCCGCTAGCGTTCGATTCTCCTTTCCGGCCCCGTGCCGTTCACGTATCGTCGCGAGAGTGCGCAGTTCTGTTTGACGTGTGACCGGATCAACTCTGATCGGTTCCAGTTCGGCAGGCCGCGGGCTCTTCTGCACCCGCATTGTTGCAAGAGCAGGATTCAACGGCGCGACCGGCGGATTGTTCGCCCGCAGATTCACTCCTGGCTGGCTGATCATGCGAGGCGCACCCGCATTGAACGTTCGAGGGTTAAAACTAGTCGGCCTGGCCGCAACGCGCGACGCACTTGAAGTATTCACAATCGGCTTGGCCGCTGGCGCGACACGACTGGTTACGACGCGCGGAGAAGCGTTTTGCGCGGTCGCGTTAATCATTTGGCCCGAGGCGGTGTGGATACTGACAGAAAGCGCCGCGATTAACCCAAAAACTGAAAATTTAGAATGTTTCATAAAGTGCTCCGCTCATTAAACATCACAAACATTTCTTTGTTGCAAGCTTCGACTGAAACGCCTTCGACGCTATTCAGACGATCGAAAATTATTTTCTTGCATTGTGAAGCGGTCACCGAGTTCTATCTGCGTTCAGCTTGAAAACCCCCCAGCTAGCTTTGTTGATCGCGCTAGTCGGTGTTGCGCCCTTACACAGCCGTCTCATCGCTGAAGAGGCGCCTGCGGCAGTTAACAGGAGCGTGATTGCCGAGGGGATTAGCTCGAATCCTGGCGCCGTCGATATTCGCACAGGCACAGGCGAATTGGCCGAAACGGTGGAGAAACTTGCGGGCTTGCCACAGGACTCAGGAGTTTACCTCGGCGGAGTCTGGGTTGGTGACGCAAATAAGCTTTTGTCTGGCGGCGCCGAACCCGGCAAATGGAGCTTTAATAGTTTGCTCATTCTAGGAGCTGGTCTTGATGCGGAAAAATTAGTGGGCTGGAAAGGCGGGCGCTTTGGCGTGGAGTTTTTGCAGTTCGATGGTAATCCCACGAACACCGAAGCCGGTACCATCCAGGGGTACAATTCTCTGCCCGGTCCCCCGCCTCTCGACCGCTCCGAGCTTTATCAGCTGTGGTGGAGGCAGGAGCTGTTCGACGGCAAATTTATCTTCCGAATCGGCAAGGTCGTGCCGACGAACGATTTTAATAACGTCTTACGACCAGTGCCGGTGCAGGATCAGCATCTCGCGATTCCAGCCGTGTCGGGTTTGCTTTACACGCCGGTCTTTATCAATCCCACGCTCCTTGGCGCGATGCCCGGTTACTACAATTCCGCCTATGGAATTACGCCGACCATCACCCCAGTAAGAAATCTCTATTTTTCCTATGGGATCTACGATGGAAATATTGCCCACGGCATTCAGACAGGACTAAGAGGCGCTCCAAACTTCGACGGCTACTACTTTCATGTGGGCGAGGCAGGCGCTGCGTGGGAAGCCGACGGACTGCCGGGATCATTTGCTATTGGCGGTTGGCGACAGACCGGACGGCTTAGCCTGGCCCCGCCGAGTAATGTCAGCGAAAATGGCGCGTCGGGTTTTTATCTGTTCGGGTCACAACGCGTCTGGCGTGCGCGTCCAAACATCGACAACAGCGGTATCAGCGGATTCGTGCAATTTGGAGTTAACAATTCGGACACGCTGCCCATCGACCATTATTTCGGGGCCGGCCTTACAGAATTCGGTTTGGTTCCACATCGGGCGAAAGATTCTGCTGGTGTCGGCGTGGCATGGTCGTCGTTAAATCAAAACATATTTAAACGTGATAGTGAGCTGATGTTTCAGGCTTACTATCAGGCGCACATTACCCACGGGGTCTTCTTTGAGCCGGCGGTTTCCTACATTCCGACTCCCGGTGCAAACCCGGACTTCGACTCCGCTTGGGCATTGACTTTTAGAGCGATTTGTCTCTTCTAGTGAGTTTTCCCCTATGGACAATTCTTCATCATCACAAAGCGCTGCAATCCTCGTTGCCAAATTCCAGCTGCGAGCTAATGCCGAGAACGAATTCGCCGCCTGGCAAGCACAAGCGCTGACTCGCGCGGCAGGATTTCACGGCTTTGTAAATTCCGAAATCACTCCTTCCGGGGACGCATTATCCTGGACGGTACTGCTTCGATTCGGAAATTCCGAGCGTCTCGATGCATGGCGAAAATCGGACACGTGGCGCCGCCTCCTCGAAGACGCGCAACGGTTGATCGCAGAAAAATCCTCTATCGAAATTGAGGTGAAAGAGACCGGACCCGATAAAGGCGTTGTCGAAGTGATCGTAACAAAAGTGAAACCTGGCAAAGAAGCCGCGTATCGGGAATGGGAGACGAAAGTTCAACAGGCACAGTCGAAATTTCCCGGATATCAGGGCTCGTATGTGCAGCCTCCTATTGCTGGTGAACTGGGCTGGACAACCTTGATGCGCTTCGAAACCACGGAGCAACTCGACACGTGGCTGAAGTCTCCGGAGCGAGCCGCACTAGTTCGAGAAGCGGAACCCCTCGTCGATTATGCGCATTTGCAGCGAATGGGGACTTCGTTCCCCGGGTGGTTCCCGACAGATCCAAAGACCGGTAAAGGCCCACCGAATTGGAAGGCTGGGATGCTGGTGCTGCTGGGGCTTTTTCCCATCGTGATGCTCGAAAGCAAGTTTCTCAGTCCTCGACTCGCTGGCGTGAATTTTTCACTGGGAATGTTCATTGGCAATGTGATCAGCGTGGCACTGACAACATATTTGACGATGCCGTTGTTCATCAAAACGTTTGGCTGGTGGCTGTTTCCAAAATCTGAAGAATCGAAGATTACAGTGAATCTCGCCGGGACTGCAGTGATCTTTTTGCTTTATGCCATCGAAGTCGCGGCACTGTGGCATCTGTTATAAGCCCGGTGAAAGGATGAGTCATGAACAGCGAAAATTCGTTTTCGCGCCGCGGCTTCGTGAAGGGAACTGCGGCTGCGGCCGGCGGGCTGTTGTTTGGCGGCAGCGGTCGGGCAGAGACTTCGAAGAAGGGCGCAACAATGGACATTGAGGCCCTGAAAAAATCCTGCAAAGGCGTCGTCGCCGCGCAGGGGGATGCGAACTTCCCCGAATTGATCCACGGCAACTTGTGGAATCGGCTGATTCCCCGCCGAGCGCCGCAAATCGTGGTCCGCATCAAGGACGAACAGGACGTGATCGCTGCGATTCGTTTCGCGCGGGAGAACAAATTGAAGGTCGTGGTCCGCGGCGGCGGTCACAATTGGTGCCAGCCTACGCTCCGAAATGACGGGTTGCTCATCGACTTGGCCGAGCTGAACAAGGTCATCTCAATCGATGTCGGGGCCCGTAAGGCCGTCGTGCAGCCGATCATCAGCAACAGGGACATCCAAAAAACTCTCAACGCCAAAGGTCTCGCCTATCCCAGCGGCCACTGCCCGCAGGTCAAGCTGAGCGGTTACCTGCTCGGCGGTGGTATGTCATGGAACCAGGGTGTCTGGGGATCGGGCGCGGAAAGCGTCGAGGCAATCGAGCTCGTGACCGCGGAGGGAAAACTCATCACGGCGAGCAAGGACGAGAATGCGGAATATTTCTGGGCGGCACGGGGATCGGGTTCGGGATTCTTCGGCGTCGTCACGCGATATCATCTCAAACTGTATCCGCTGCCGAAGGCGATCCACGGCAGCACCTATTATTATTCCATGGACGACGCGGCAGCGGTCGGAGAGTGGCTCGGTGAAAACGCCGCGAGAATTTCGCCCGGCGTCGAACTCAGCCTTTTCCTGCTCGAAGCTCCAGCGAATCTTAAGGAAAAGACCGCCGCGCAAGGCGGCAAGCTCGCCATGGTGACAGCGACGGCTTTCACGGATTCCCCAGAGGAGGCGAAGACCATGCTGAAGCCGCTGGGGGACTGTCCGTTGCTGGACAAATGCCTCTCGCGTTCGTTCGCCACTCCGCTCGTTTTCGAGAAAATGTTCGATTTATCGGGAGCGCTTTGGCCCGAGGGACTGCGCAATCGCGTGGAAGCTACTTTTTCAAATACTTCGCCGGGCGAGCTCGTGAAGGCAGTGGCCGTCCACATGACAAAATGTCCGTCTCCGATCACCGTCATTCTTTTCGTCATTTTCACCGGCCCGAATGTTCCTGCCGCTCATCCGGACGCGGCTTATTCCATGAGCTCACGCGTGTACGGCGGACCGTGGACGATGTGGAAGGACGCCGCAGACGACGCGACGAACAGCCATTGGCATGACGAATGCATCGCGCTTCTCAGGCCCTTCAACATCGGCTACTACGTCGGTGAATCGGACACCGTTCGGAGGCCGTCGAACGCCGTCGAATCCATGTTGCCGGAAAACTGGAAACGGCTAGCCGACCTGCGCGACAAATACGATCCGGACGGCGTGTTCTTCGGCTACTTCGACGGTCTCAGCGAGCCGAAACCGTCATGATTCAGCGGATTCCCATTCCGCGTTTGACCGCGGAGATAGGTTTCATTGCCAAAAGAACGACTGGCAACCTCTCACTAACATCAAATACGGAGTACAACGATGCCTGAAATCACAATCGAGTTGAACGAAGGACGGTCAATCGAACAGAAGCGTGCGCTATGTAAAGGAATTACCGAAGTTGTGGTCGAGACCTGCAAGGTACCGGCCGATCGCGTGGTAATTACGATTCACGAGACCCAACTCGTGAACAAGGCCGTCGGTGGCGTGCTGTTTGCCGACCATCTGCCCACGGCTTGAGCGTTCCACACCCTGCCGAACCTTTGTTAAGCCATCGGTCGGCATTCGCCGATCATTTTTACCTCCGAACAAATCTTAAAATCTGCAAAAATAAATCTTGCATCCACCAACGAGAAACTGGCAGACTCCGCCGCACCCCCAGCAAAACCCCTCAATAAAATCCTCAACAAAATCCTATGAGCACACAAGACATTGAAAGCAACGAATACAAAAAGCAGTTCCTCCACGAAGCGACGCGACTTGCGATCGAATCGGTAGAAAAAGGCTGGGGAGGACCGTTCGGAGCGGTAATCGTTAAGGACGGAAAAATCATCGGCAGGGGCCAAAACCGCGTTCTTCTAACAGGTATCCCAGTTTATCACGCCGAGGTGACCGCGATTATCGACGCTTGCGGACACATCAATTCCAAAGCCCTTCTTGGCTCGGATTATTATGAGGGAAATCTAAAAATGATTCCGCGTCCCGAAGGTTCGCCCGATCCAGTTCCCGAACGCGCGCAGATGCTCAAAGGCTGCGATCTTTACGTGAATGGCGCTCCCTGCCCCATGTGCATGAGCGCTATCTACTGGGCGCGCATTGATCGGGTCTATTTCGGCACAAGACTCTCGGACACGAGTAAGATCGGTTTTGACGATGAGTTTCAATACATCGATTTCAAACTCCCTTGGGAAGATCGAAAAGCCATTAAGTGCTTTCCTGATTTCGAGCGCGAGTTTGCCCTCAAGGCTTGTGAAGCCTGGCAAAACAAGAAAGACCGACACCCGTACTAAGGCTGCGACATGAGAGCAGTCTAGCGGACCGACGCCGATTACGAGGCGACGCGGCGCCGGATGGTCTGGCAAAAGCGAATTCCAGACCGGTTCCCCGACGTCATTGTTGCAGTCGCGTCTGATGGGGACGTCATCGAGGCGGTGAAGTTGGCGCCTTCGCGCGGGGCATGCATCTCAGTGCGCGCCGGCGGCCATAGCTGGATCGCGACCTCGCTGCGCGATGCGGAATGCTGATTGATCTCTCGCAACTGGCTTGGGCTTGGAACGAGTGATATGATCCGAAGGAACATTTAACCGCAATCTCGGCCACCGTGGCTCTCGATAATGACGTTTCAGACGAGACCATCGTCGCGTCATGGGTTAGCATCATGCCGCGATAGCTTACGTTTCCTTCTGCGTCACTGTTTCTTCTGTCGCTTCCAGACTTGGAGGATCTGTCGATTCCCGCGTGTTGAAGCGAATTCACTGGGACGCGACTTGTCAATCGGGGCGAAGCAAACCTTGTAGCTATCCGCATCGATTTCGTAGATGCCGAGCATGACTTGTTGTTCAGCCGACACGGAGTCCATCTGCTTTGGCTTTTTTGTCGCGTCGAGCGTGAAGGTTCCCGCCTTGCTGGTGGCGTCCTCGGCCAGCCCTGGGAAGCGGAAGGTGTTACTTTTGATAACGATGGTGGTCTGTTTTACTTTGCCTCCAGCCAAGGCCTTCCCAGCTTCCATTGCTGAGACGAGTTGCCATGTGCCCTGCATTAGCACTAGGTCGTCTTTCGATGCCGCGTCCTGAGGCTTCTCTGTCGGCAGTCGCGCCTTCATAGTGACTTGAAGAGTAAATTGCCGCGTGATCGAACGCAACCTGGCGGCGACCCTGAATACAACGGCAAGAACAACTGGTAGGTCGAATGCTCCAGCGAAACAAACCACGAGCGGACGACGCGCACCGGAACAAATTCTTCGCTGAAGCAGTGGTTTGTTGAGACAGGTTGCAATCTGCCATCCGAAATTTACAATCTAAAATCTTAAGCCGGGGTCTTAGCTCAGTTGGTAGAGCGCCTCAATGGCATTGAGGAGGTCACGGGTTCGAATCCCGTAGGCTCCACTTTCCTCCTGGCAGTTAGCAGTTTGGGCAAACCATCGTGTCGTAGAAGCGCCCGAGTGACTGGGCGGTAACAATCCCGTAACTTTTCGCATATGGCTCGCGCGGCGTTCTGCTGCGATTTCGTTGATATGAAAACAATGAATGAACCTAGCGCGAACAGTTTCACTGCAACTCAAGAAAACGAGGCACAAAAGGGAGAAGGCAAAGGCCCCTCTGCGAAGAACCGCATTAGCCGGCGTTCATTTTTAGGAAAGTCGCTGGCCCTTGGAGCAGGAACAATGGGAGCAGGACTGCTCGCCGAAACTGCGGTGGCGAGTGCCAGTGCTGGGATCACGCAAGGCGATATAGCCATCCTTCGCTGGTTGACAGCCGCTGAGATTATCGAAGGCGATCTATGGCAGCAGTATAATGAACTTGGCGGGATTCAAGACAGCGAGGTGCCCGGTGGGAGCGGGAACGAGGCGTATACCGGGGCGCTTGAGGTACTCGACGAGGACATGCCTCAGTACATACATGACAATACCGACGATGAATTTAGTCATGCCAGATTCTTGAATGCGTTTCTTGTTTCGATCGGAGAGCAACCCGTGAACTTCGATGCGTTCCGGACGCTCCCGAGCAGTCAGGCGACCGGCGCTCGGCAAATCGGACGACTGACGAATCTCATGCACCTGAACGTGGACACGAGTTGGTATCTGCGCTACCGCAGTGCTCGCAATCCGGACTTTGGTTTTAACTTTCCGCAATTAATCATCATCGCTAATCGGCCGGCAATTCCTCCGATGGACCTGCCTTCCGGGTCGGATGCAATTCAAGCGATTGCGAACACTGCTGCGTTCCATTTTGCCGCCATCGAACAGGGTGGCTCAAGCCTTTACACCACGCTCGCGTTGAAAGTTACGAACGAGACAGTCCTCAGGATTGTAATAAGTATCGGTGGTTCCGAGGTGAATCATTTCGCCATCTGGCATGACAAGGCTGGAAATGCGCCAGCTGTAAGCATTCCGGGGCCTGGTGGAGTCCATTTTCCAGACCTGGGGTCATTCGACGGCAATGAGGACAAACAGAAAAATCTAATCATGCCAGAACCATGCGACTTTATTGATCAACACCTGCCAGATTGCTCGGTGATCCGCCCTTCGTCGGTTGCCAAGGGAGGTGCGGTCCGCGCATTTCATGCGTTCAATGATTCACGCCTGTTTTTTGGCCAGTCGACAGCATTCGTTGCCATGCTGAGCAAACTGGCTCAAGATGCCGATGCGGCGGAGAGAGGAATCTAAACGTCACTTTGAATTCCACCATGTGCTGGCGTAGCAGGCCGCGAGCATAATCAACAAATCGTTTGGACTGTCCATGTCCGGAGGCATGACTGCGCAAAAGAACTTGTTAGAAGAGGTGACGTCAGCTTGGAATCGCTGATTAGTGTGCGCTCCAATGGGCCACTCGATCGATTCAGCGATCGTAATTTTTCTCTTTCAGGAAAAGGCTTTTCGCACGAACTGTCCTCTGTTCTGCGAAAGTTGCGCAACATCGCTATCCAGGCGGGTTTCCATCTGACGCCGGTCATCATTTCCATGCACAGAGTCAACTCTATTGTCATGCAGGCGCCGAAGATGATGATCTTTGAAACAGCAGCAAACCTGGAGCTGTGGCCGAAAATTCTCCCCCATTACCGTTACATCCGGTTTCTCGAGCGCGGAACGGATCGCAACGTCGTGGTGATGGCAGCCCGGCGTTCCGGGATTCCAATCTCTTGGACCTCGGAGCAAATCATCGATCGCAGTAAGCCCGAAATTTATTTTCATCATCTCAAAGCATGGACAAAAGGGATGCGCGTGGTTTGGACATTTTCTGATACGCCAGATGGCGTGCGGGTAGAAATCTTGCACGACTTACGATTCCGAATCCGTGCGCTCGCGCCGATTGTTGATCTGGTTATCGGCGATTTTTTCATTTATAACATCGCCAATAAAACGTTGCGCTGTATGAAAGCTCATGTGGAAGCAAGGGTAAATGAGGTAGCTGCATGAATCGGAGACGCGCCGTCGTCACCGGTATCGGTCCCGTCACCTGCATCGGGCATGGACGAGAGAAATTTTGGGACGGCATTCTGGCGGAAAAGAGCGGCATCAAGAGCATCACGACTTTCGATCCGACGTTGTTCCGAGTGCAATGTGCTGGTGAGATGGCCGATTGGAATCCGGAAGAGTTTTTTTCACCGCAACGTCTGAAGCGGCTGGATCGTTACGCGCAATTCGCGGTTGTATCAGCGCAGCTGGCCCTCGATGATGCGCACTTAGAATACTCCCGTGAAAAACCGCAGGATAGCATTGGAGTCAGCTTCGGCACCGCGCTGGGCGGCGTCTGCAAAGCCGAGGAACAGTACATCAGATATTTGAAAAAGGGCGCACGCGGAGTTCAACCGACGCTCGCTGTTCAGGTGTTTGGCGGCTCGGCTCATTCAAACATCGCGATCGAGTTCGGCTTTCGCGGCGTGGGCACGACGAATTCAAACAGTTGCGCCAGCGGCACGGTCTCAGTTGGCGAGGCGCTCCGGTACATTCGCGACGATTTCGCGGACGTCATTGTCGCCGGTGGGGCCGAAGCGCCGCTGACAGGCATTACGATCGGCGCATTCGATATTATCAAGACGATGAGCAGATGGGCGGGCGATCCGGCCGTCGCTTGCCGCCCATTCGATCTCTTGCGCGATGGATTCGTCATGGGTGAAGGCGGCGCTTCACTTGTTATCGAGGAACTTGAACATGCGCGAGCGCGAGGCGCCCGCATCTACGCAGAAGTGCTTGGCTACAGCCTGAACAATGACGCTTTCCACATGACCTCACCCCTGCCGAACGGCGAATCGTCTATTCGCGCCATGCGCGAAGCGCTCACGGACGCGCAACTGGCGCCAGAGCAGATCGATTACATTAACGCACACGCCAGTTCGACTCAGCTCAATGACAGCGCTGAAACAGCGTCGATTAAACAAGTGTTTGGCGAACATGCGCGGCGAATCCCAGTTAGCGGGACGAAAGGTTATTACGCGCATCCGCTGGGAGCGACCGGCGCCATCGAGGCGGCGCTCTGCGCGTTGGCGCTGGATAATCAATGGATCCCGCCCACCATCAACTATCAGAATCCCGATCCGGCCTGTGATCTCGACATTGTGCCGAATCACGGACGTGACGCAGAGTTAAATTATGTCATGAGCAATTCGTTCGGTTTCGGCGGAATCAATGCGTGCGTGGTGCTTGGAAAAGTTCACTGAGCAGCTTTCCAATTTGTCTCAATAACAGCCAAGTTAAGATAATTCTTTTCATCGTTTATCTCAGTAAATCCGGTCGAT
>WNFQ01005056.1_pt1 | contig 16073 bp, 19 predicted proteins | sample 5400171 | NCBI WGS metagenome assembly WNFQ01 (sample SAMN13153356, study PRJNA577476) | soil metagenome | isolation source: 20 cm soil under Madrone tree | place: USA:California | collected 2016-06-14 | reverse complement strand
CATTCTCGAGTCCAACGACGCACAGGGCCCTTCGCAATAGCCGCTCCTACGCCTCTATATCTGATTCTTATGCACGTGACCTCCCTGCGAGAAGTCCTGCGCTTCGGTTCATCGTAATGGTTTTAGACAGGTAGGTCATACCGAGCTCTACACTACCATCCTCGTAAGACAGCACTCCAGGAAGCACGACTGGGGACAGCCAATACCATAAGTTGTATCGCGATGTGAGTATTGCGATGTGAACATTACCACCCACATCCATGTATACGTCTCAGTACGTGGACTTTCTTCGCCTGAATAACAACCGCTTGGATCCTGCATGGTCCCGTGCTAGGGCATGTCGGAATGAGGAGCGAAATCGGTGAAGATGACGTGTTTCGACTGGTGCGCCGTTTCGGGTGATCAAGTTCAGATTGGGTTGTGTTGGAAGTTGACCAGCACGAGGGCGATGAATGAGTACGATGAGTTTAGGAGGCAAGGACTGAAGCGAAAGGTACCGTACTCAAAGTAGGTAACTATATATGTGGGCGCGCATGTACCTTCAAGTACGGCGTCCGAGGCCGCCCTGCCGGCCCGGGTTCTAGCACGTACTACTAGGTCCCACAACTTCCAACCAACAGGTTGTAATCACGGTTTTGCAATGGCAAGTACTGGCTCTTTGTGCGGAAGATACGTTTCTCTCGCAATGGTTGCGATGAACGATTTGCATTGTTCGCGCACTCTCCGGGTCAGGCTACTAGTATAGGTATAGGAAGCTTCGTTCCGAGTCAGTGATTCAGTTCACTGGTTCATCGAGTCATGAACCTCAATGTCACACGCATTTGTCTTTGAATGTCGTTACTCAGTGCTTGGGGGCCGAGGAGCAAGATCGACGAAAATTTAACCACGACCGTCCTTGGTAACTGTCATGACCATATATACTGCTGGGACTTTCCGCCCGCCATGGTGGCTGCCCTCAGTGCCTGGGTTCCTGGGAGCGAGCCACAACTGTACTGTCCTTGTTATCCTATGGACCTGCCTTACCGAGTTATCGATCCCGCGCAATCGCAGATTAATGTCCACTGCGCAGCAAGCCCGGCGCTCAATACGCTCAATGCCCATATCACATTGCCGAACTTGTACGTCGAACTCCGTGATCTTGCGGAAATTTTCGGAATGGAACGGAAATGACGACATTAGCAGTAATGCATTTAATGCATTGTCTCTGGTCGTCGTGGATGGGCATGCAGTATCTCAAGACAATATCGTTTGGACTGCGTAGAGGAGGGGGGGAGAAGGGGGAGAAACAGCGTATACTACGTGTCAGGGAAACATTCGCTTTCTACCCCTTTGAATGTCCCATTCTTCCCGAGCTATCCCCATGCAAATGATAAGTTTCTGTTGGCTATTGCTCCGATTCCCCTCTCTTCTCCGTCCCTCATCGATGAACCCGCTACATGCCCCCATGATCAGTCAGCGTGTCTTATTATGCGCAAAAAGGCCATAACTCACATTTTTTTGTACATCCTCAAAGCGGGTATATTGTCTTCCAACACGTTCAACGATATATGGCGCAAGCCAAATTCACGAAAGCCATATGTGATTAGCCAGTGCATAAGTTCCGTCCCAAACCCGCGTCCTCGGTATATCCCCTTCAACGCGATCCCTACGGTAGCATCCGAGTCGCGCTCGGGGGGAGGCTTGAAATTGAGGCTGATGTGTCCCAAGAACTCGTGTCTTTCTTTCTCCTCGACCACCAGAAAGAAGACAGCACCCCTGGACATCGATTCTATTGTCCTCTGTAAGAACTGTTCCGTCCGCGTGGGTGAGAGGTCCTCGATGAAAGAAAACCGTTGGACGAGCGGGTCGCCCCAGAGGTTCAAGAACTCCCCCTCGTCGGTTGGGGCATACCGTCGCAAGACGGTGCGACTCGTCTCCCACCGCGAATATGGGGAAGTCGGGGCGTTCATGCTGCTGCCGAAAAATGAGACGAGCCTGAGATATTCTCGTTGGGGCGCAGGCAGGCCTGAAGATGATCGTGCCCTCAACTTTTGCCGAAAACTTCAGTTCCTTTATATCTAAGCCACCATGAGGCGTAGCGCGTATGAAAGGAATAATCCCGCTTGCTTTTCCCGGGAAATTGGTCCTGAGAACGGCACGGGTGCCATGAAGTGCTGCGGTGTGATTCTCCGAATCCGCAGTCGTATCTTCTACTTATATACTTTGAGTCACCTCTTTGTATCTGATCAAAGTTGTGAATCCGTCACGCGGAGGTTCCTAAATAGATGCTTGCCGTATTTCTTTGATAGGCTGACCTCGAGCTGTGATCACTACATACAACAAGGCCACCAACATTTCATCCGACTCGGCTACCACTGCCAGTGCTTTTGACTCACTAGAACAGCGCACTCACTCAGAGTCATAACAGCGCAGTGAGTCTTGCTCACCCTTTTGTATCAAATTCTATTAAACACAAGATAAGAGCCGAGTACAATTAATATTCACCACTCTAACGGACGTATATGGTACATTGTTACATATGAGACTTGAATCGGGCTGTAAGGTATGAAGATCGGGTATCATTATTGTGCTCGTACACCGTCGAGGGAAGAACACGGAAGGTCGCGTTTCGTGAAGGGTCATGGACTAGGGGTGCCTTGAGCCGCCCGTACACTTGCTATGAAATCGAGCAAGAGGCGAGCGCCATCTTCGACGGATATGTCCGACATGTCAGAACTAGCCTCGCGCGTGAACGCATCCGAAGCTTGAGCTCTTAGTAATGTTTCGCGTTCCTCCTGTTTGACTTTAACCGGCCCTACCCCGTGCCCTCCAATATGAGAGACGGGAACATCGGAAGGAGACCGCGGAGGAGTCTGCGGAGTCCTGGTTTTTTTCGTTGCTTTTTCGACATTCGCCATCTTCTGTCTTTGATTTGAGAACCAATGATGAACCTTCTCGTAGGACCTTCGCAACGTCAGACGTATCCGAGTGTCGAAGGAAAGAGCTACACGTACTTGCCGATGAGCTGTGCGAGTCGCTCCTTTTCGGCTCTCTCGGGCCACCGATTGGCCCGAAAAGAGGCAAGCAAGTAGTTTAGCTCGACCTCGGTCATGCAGACTGTACGAGGATCTCTGGTTGGTAGCACGGCCTGCTTGGTGACAGCCGAAGCCTGTTGTCGCCTTAAATCTGATTGGACGACGATCTTTTTGTGAGTTTGGACCTTGACCATGGCGCGGTGATGTCGTATGCGAATGGACGGTGATCAGGAGAAGATTTCTGGTAGGAATGGGTTCCTTGGGAGGCACTCTGGGGGCACCTATATACATCCGATGTGTGGTGGCTTCCACATTCAAGCTCATATGGTAGCTCGAACACGCCCAAGCCACAAAAGAGTTCAAAGAGTTCAAAGGGGTGGCGACCACAAGTAGCGCACAGACCGGACACGTACCGAGCGGGGTTTCATTAAATTCATTGTTTGCACAGTCAACTCAGCCGAGCTTCGACCACCTTGTCTTTCTATAATACAGACGTTCACTCTCTTCTAGACTACTGTCTCAGAGAAGAGACATCCATTTGTCCCATTCTCAACTTGATATCAACGAGTGTTTCTTTGCCATAGTGACAAAGGCCATGAGTAGACGTATGAATGGGATTTTACTACATGAAAGAGGACACAAAATAGCTGTGGATGGCCCGCTGTAAGGTCCAGCCGCATATGCAGCTGCGGGATCCTCCAACCGAGATCATAAGAAGACACGCAAGTCGAACACACTTACTTAGCCTCGGACGCTCGCTTTTCAGAAAACGTATTTGTCGCACCTATTGTAAGGTTGATCCGCGCAATTCGGGACGGAACGGGTATCGTTGTGTAATTTATCACTTATCGTACAATGTACGTGTTTTTAAGATAATAATTCAATAGCTGGTTCTCAAATACCGCTTGTTTTTCAGGGACGGCGCGGAAATGTCACAAAGGAGGGTCCATGTCAATCCCACGTCGCATGGGCGCAGGCTTACGTGTACAGTACGGCAGCGTACTGTACATGTATGTTGTGCCCCATGGAGAACGGTGCTCGCTGAAGGCACTTTAAACGTTTGCAAAGCCAATGTAATTTCATATAAATGGGCCGTTCTCACGGCCACGGATCGCGCCCGGCAGGTGGAGTACAGGATGTGGACTCGGACTCGGATATGTGAGCATATGGTGCGCGCATCCTTTCGTGTCCGAGTCACTGGGCCGTACTCAATGCATTTCTTGTAGATTACTATCCGTCAAAAAACAACCAGAAGCTATACTTCAGCCTGAGGCTATTTGACCAGCATACCTAGGCCTGACAGCAACATGCCGTGACCCTTGGGCATACAAATACTGCGGAGCAGTGTTCGCGCGGGCTCTCTTTCTTCCCCATTTCTTTGCATCTATCACCGTGAAGGCGCTTCTTTGATCAGCTACAGCAGCTACACCATCAATTGAAGAACAAGCTTCGATACAGGACTATCCCGAAAGTAAGCTCGGATCTATGTCGGGGTTGACTGAAAGTGGAGGTGTGACAAGCAGGAGATGCGCAGCGCAGCGCCCTCGCTGAGCCTACGGACATCATTTGCCATGTGATCATCAAGAAGCTTTCCCGGCAACCTGTGGGTAAGAACTCATCGGCTCTGAGCTCAGGTGAATATGAGCCTCCCTTATTCCTATCGCAGGTGCAAAGCACGTGTTCCTCGAAACCCGGTGCCTACATTCGACGGCAAACGTGGTTGGTGTTGCCCACCTCTGGCTTGTGATTGCGAGGTCACTTTCTGTGGTGCGGCGAATTCAAGGGGGTGCTGTACAAAATGTCTCGCCAACTCACCGCTGGTTGCTGCTTGACTCACGACCCACGAACAGGGTTGACCGTCTTACTCTCACACCTTTGATATCCAAGGTCATGTACTGTATATGGTCTGTGGATTGTGACGGCAGAAGACTGGCATCTGTATCAAAAACGTAAATGTGAGCGCGCTCATCACACTTCAGAGACGTAATCGCGACTGACAACGTCAGGAACCCTGTTTACTGATACAGGTTGAGAGAGGATTCCATCGCGGGAAATGACCACAGTCATCGTGTGGAGCGGTGTGCGGTGTTTGTGTGGGTTTGTGACCCTCATGTCTATCTAAACGTGCTCGTGCTTTATAGCCACGAGGTGCTCGTGTTTTGCGGTTCCTGGACACGCGCTTTCTGTCTTCGATTCCAGAGATGCTCAGGCTGCGCAGCCGTATCCTGAGTCATACCAAGACATCGCTTGCCAGCTCCCTCGATCGTGGTTAACCCTACTAGTTTTACATCCTACACTTTGCTTCAATTGGGAAGACTTGAGGAGAACGCAATCAGGGTGAGTGGATGCATACAGCCCGAGAGTCGTGATCGAGTACTGATGGCTGATCTTTCTGTGGATGACAAAAGCCAAATTGTAAGCGAATCACGGGCGCATTCGATTGAGGATATCTCGGATCCCGCTTTTGGACGAGCGTCAACTCTGACCCGGGTTCCGCCGTGCAAGATACATGACCCTCCCGCCCGGCCTTTGATCCATCAGTTAGGCCTTATGGAGCTTCTAGGGGCCTAGGGCATGCCCTAGAGATCACTCAACGTGACAGTGATGCTGCGGTACTAGACCACGACAATTTTGTAGGCTTACTACTTATTTCCGTCCTTCTATGTCCCACTCCACTCCTCTTCTAGAATCGCCATTAGGACCAAGTCTAAACACTTTCCGTCATCCCAGTTATATCTCCTCTCTCTTCTCACCTCCACGAAACCGCTGCGACAGGGGCTTAATTAAGTACCTGTCCTTGTATTCTGAATTTTCAAAGTACTCACACTCTTTTGTACATCGCAAGCGCTCTATCGTTGCTTGCGAGCACGTTAAGCGTTATGCGGTGGACGGCTAGCTTCTTGAACGCGTGGTTTACAAGCCACCGCGTGATCTCGGTGCCGATGCCCTTCCCCCACCACTCTCTCTTCAAGGCGATACTAAAAGTGCAGCCATCTTTCCTTGTGCCAGTGATTTTCAAGCTGACATGGCCGACGAATGCTCTTGATCCCTTATCTTCGACCAGCCCCAAGAAGCCTGGAAAGCTCTCGTGGGACGATACCATCTCTTCGATCCACTTTTCCAACTTGGCTGCGACGTAGTCGGTGAATGCAAGCGATTGGATTTCCGGATCGTTGTACAAGTTGAAAAGAAGGTCGCTATCGCCGGGTTCGAAGGGGCGCAGGATCGTCCGCGCTGTTTCAAAGGACATGATGATTGTTGAACTGCAGTTAAGCCGTTACAACTTATATATGTATGCAACGCCGCTGGGAATCATAAACAGACTCCAATTGAATCCATCCTACAGTTTTTAATGTTAAAAACTTCAAGGCGTCTTCGATTGTCAAATTGATTTACGCGAGTGCACATAGTCTCATAAAGCACGCGGTCCTTGTCAGCCATCTCTCTGAGATATTGATTAATGACCATTGGAAAGCATGGAAAATATACGTAAGGTCATTCCCCAATAGCTTAAAAATGATCCTTCTTCCCTGTTTGTGCATCGGCACTGCGTACACCGGAGGGTCTAGTAGCATTTTACAGCAATTAATGTGTGATTCCCGTTTCACGAGCGGTCCAACCCAGCGGCGAGGTTCGTAAGAACCTGATTTGATAAAGAGTGCACCGGTTCTCAGCGTCCTTTTGAAAAATTGTCAGCGTTCGGGAATCACGGCTACAGCTACTCTTGAAACGGCTGGCACGGCTGCAGATGGCTGGATTTACATTAATGAATTGGCCATGTGGTCATCCACCCGATGGCCGTGGCTGTTGACTCGTAGTCAGGCCCCCATTTGGAGGTGCAAAGTCGCACCGTTGTTAACGAAATGGACGTCGAACTGCAAGCGAATGGCGCTCTCGATTTACTGCTCTCCAATAGTCATTCCAGACATGGAACGAGATATTGATTTCAATCTAGTTGTTTAATGTCTGCACTTGTCACGATTTGGAAACCCATGGACAAAGTTTTCAAGTAATGGAGGACTTGAATACGTTCTGGAAATGACACCTGGCGGCTGTGCAGGCCTAGAGCGTAAGCGGTGTAGAAGTGTTCCGGGGATGTCACAATTTGATAAAAGATCCACTTCCTGTAGCCGTCAGGGTCCCGCGACACGCAGAACAGAAAGAGCGGTGTGACTTAGTTGGACAAGGGGGTGGGCCCCGACCCTTTCGTCGCTAAGTTGCGGTTTCCCGAAATGTCACTTAGTGGAGCAACGACTTGAAAGTTTTACCTCGTGGCGCGCACTCTCCGGGGTTGTGGAAGGTCAACGCCCGTGCCTCCATGGGTCACCAGCGTAATCTATCATTAACATAAGCTGTCGACAAGGGCATTCTGATCTGGAATTGCTTCGTCATGGACGGCAATGAAAGTTTCGTCATGGGCGTGCTTTTCCCGCACCTCTTAATTTAGTTGAATATGTATCATCGCTACTCCAAAGGAGCGTTATTATTCATCTGGATCAAATGAAAGAAGTTGGAAATGATCACAAACGATCACGCAGACAGCTAAGTTTGTCGTCAGGTCAATGTGTTCGACATCAGCCGAACAGGGCTGGGAAGGTGTGCGTTCCGAGTGATTACCACCCTTTGCAGACCGTTCGTCGGCTTGGTTCTTCAGAAACAAATCAGATTGGAACTCCAGCCGACGGTGAAAATCTCTAATAACAGAGCACAAGGACATAGTATCCATTCCAAGGATACCTGCAGTTGTACGCGTGGGCATGTTCAATTCTATTGGGTCAAGCAATGCTCTACATAACCTGGAACACCGGTGTAGGAGAGAATTTCAGATACGTTCAAGTGTAGGTTTCTTGGCATCTTTCGCCTCCCCTTTCGTGACCGAGTGAACGTCTTGCTCTGCGGAAGAAGAAAACGAGGATGAGTGCTGTAGGGTAAAGTGCAAAGTATTGACGTACGGAGTCCCCATACAAATGTCCGCAGGTCAAGGAATTCTTGAGAGGAGGACGTCAGACATCTCATAAACTACGCTGAAGAACATATTCACCTATGTGCAGGCCATCGTATATCTTCTTGACTTCAGCCCGTAGCCGCGAGAGGTCATCCTTGCTTGCGGATGAATTCGTTAAAGCTTTCAAGTCCTTCTCAACGGCTTCTATGCGTCGAACATGCGCGGAAACCTGTAGAAACGTAAGACCTGTTGATAAGAAGATAACAGACGGACCTTCTCTGTGCTTTGCTGAAGCTCTTCTACGCTGGCCTGCAACGTTGCGGACGCCAGCTTATACTCGTCCAGTAGTCTATAAGCGGCGAATGAAGACGCGAGGGAGAATCCAAAAAGAAACCCGATCACGCTAACGTGTGACCGATACGTTAGCAACAGGGATAGTGGTGGGGTATAATTGAGGGTTTACCCGCCGCGAATTCCGCCCACCGGCTTTCTCGGGCTGGGAGCAACGCCAACATGTGTAGGAGCATTGTCACGGAGAATGGCGCTGAACGACAGAGATCGAGTTTGTGTTGCGTGGGCGGTGTTTCGTGCAATCAAGGCGCAGCTGCGCGCCGTTGGGGCCATCCTGGCTTTCGTTGTTGCGGCCATCTCGGTCGACACCCACGGAACACATTTCCCAGCACGTGCGCGCGCGCCTTGGTTCTGATGCGACGATGTCACCCAAACGTGTCTCTCCCACAGAAAACTCAAGTCGTCAGAGCAAGAAGCGAAAAATCACTTCCATCTCCGTGCAGAGGATTGAATCGGGTATCCATGGCAAGCCTTCCGATTCAAAGGATTCAAATGGTTAGCAGGTGGCACACTCGTACTCTGAGGTGGTGCTGAACTTGTCACATCCGCGATCGGACAGTGCTCCTCCCAGATTCTATAGACGTTGAGAAGTTTGTAGAGGTCGGCCAAGTCTGCCGATTTTTGTCCACGTCTAAAATGTATGCTGCAGTCCCGCTCTTTCGAAATAACAGCGATGCAGGAGGCAATGCGGAATGCAAAGTACGCCGACATTTTGTTAGGTCACGCCATTTTTGCTTCTCTTTGAGCAGAGCTGGCTCGACGCACCGGGCCTGGCAGGAGCTTCCACGTCATTTGCGCCGCCGGGCTGCAAGCCATAATGTGCGACGGGTGCCCCTCCGCCTTCGTAACAAGTCACGCGCAGAAGTAAGGAGTGGCTCTCTAACCTATACATGATACTCGTGCTTATCTCCCCACTCCAAGATGGACTCTTTGCGTCGAAAAATCCTTGGGCGATCACTTCCGAGGCGAGGCAAGGACAGACGTGAGCTCCGTAGCGACGTCTTTTTGCGGAGACAGAGTGAGGTCTACGTTCTGGAGGCTCTCGGTCCTCTCTCAACTGCACATATGACTCAGGAGATAAGAAATGGCTTGAGACGCATTTATGGCATGCAAAGCGAATGCACATGGAAAACATGTGGGGTTATCGGTTGGTGGGTACTTATTGCCGAAGCCCTTCCCGTTGACTGAAACTTGAGTGAAACCTCTACAGGCAATTCAACCCACCGAAAAGTCTTTCAGGCCCTCCCACCGCGCTTCTGTTCACGGTTCCATCCTCCACGATGCATCGTATTACGGTCTCATCGAACTCAAAGGAGCACAGGTAGCCCTATGTCGTGCGTTAGAGGTATGCTGTAATCCTGTTGGAGCGGGCCCCACATCAAAGAGGTATGATTTATTTATTAATTTCAATCGAAGATGGCTCTAACGTGGCGTAGATTTTTGAGTGGTATCAGGGGTTTGGAGACAGCTATCTACGAAGTGGGATCGTATCCGTTCGGGTACATTGGACCAATTTTTATCATTTGGCGGGCGACGGTCACGACATCGCATGATCCCCGATCTGCAGAGGACTCTTCCACAGCGTCAAAACCCACGAGCAAACGTAAACGTAAACAAGCGAAGAGCAGCGGTGAGGGCATCATTGTAAAGTTGTCGGTCACTAATTAAGGAAGAGATGGCAGAATCTCAGCTAGAATCACCTGGTGACGAAACTCGGACGGTCTGGATTCGCTGCCATCCTGCTATCTTCTCAACAGTCCTTTCTACACTTAAGAGTGCAGTATCTTTGAGCCTTGATGCTCTCAAAAAGTCCCCAGGGCATTCCCGGAATTCTTACTACGTAGAAGTCATTGACCTTCGCGAGTCGGTTAATGTTTTTGAGATCACGGGTCCAAAGTCGAGTCAAGTTGTTCATGGTGCGTTAACGCCAACAATTGCCAACCACACAGGTGAATTTAAAAAGGTGAAGCATATTGAATTGTTGCCGCGATCTGAGGGCCTCAGTGTTTATTCTAGTTCTGGTCATCGTTATCTGACCTCCAAAGCACTGGTTCTGTCCCCAGCAACATGGTCATTGGGTTCACAGTTTTGGACCCTCGTTTGAAGTGCGACATCGTGCCCTCTGTACCTTGATTGACAACGTGACACCTGAACAGCTTTCCTCCGAAAAATGCGAAGGTTAATGTTGCAAAGGAAGAGCTTCCAACTATCTGCAAGCCTTGGGAGTGCTTTCCCTCAGCGTCCTTGGCCCACAGCGACATCTGGCGCAAGAGTACTCGGGATCTTCTCGAAGTTCCAAGGTTCAAAAAGAAAGATCTCGATGCTCGTCGTGCACAAAATCCTGTCCCTGGCACATCGCTGAAACCCACTGCCCCAGATAACCGCATCCCCGTCCTCCTCATCCAGCGATCAGTAAAGCCCATTTCATCCGCCAATTTATCCTCATCGCTCCCCGCCGAGTCCTTTCAGCGTACAACGAATGCAGATCCGAACCTTCATGGTTGGACACTCGTTGTCCCGAAAGGCTGGGGCATGCCTTTTTTGACTTCCCTCATTTATACCGGCACACGTGTTGGCGGGCAGCGTGAACGCGCGCACCAAGCGTTCGAAGCAGGCGCGGCGTACTTCCCAAGGGACTTTCCCACTAGCGCGGCATATGAAGAATTTGCAGCTGCTCGCGCGCTCGCAGATGAAGAACGGTGGAAGAGGAAGCCCCCCGCAAAGCGTGTGAACTGGGATAAACTGAGCGCACTCGATCCCTGGACTTCTGCATGGCGCACTGCGCTTAGATTGGGCCCGATGCCCAACGCGGACACAGGAACAGACAACGGGAGTGACACAGACATGGTGCCGACGCAACGAGATGACCCCCTGCCCACATCCGCATCCGCATCCGACTCCGCGATCTGTCCTTGGCTCCTGCATGGCCCCAATGCGCGCGCGATCGTCGAGAATGTTGCGCGTCTGCTCGGCCCCGCGCCAGGCTTGCTTTCCGAGATCAATGCTCTGCGACGCAAGCGCGAGTTCCCGCCCTTGGACGCGAGCACAGTGGATGCGGACGCTTTGTTGCGGGGGGCACTAGTTCATGTGCGCGTGACGCTTTGCGGACGGGGTGCGCCGGATGATATGGCATTTATTTATGCGCTTGAAGATCAGGAGGCTCGTGCGTGGGTAAAGGCGCATGGCCAGCGGGGAGCCGCAGGGTATGAAGTAGGCGAGGGTCCACCGGATGCGGTTGAGGTTAGCCGAGATTTTGTTACTTCGCTGACCTGATCTCACCCTCGGATATCAGCTATCGAAGTTCACCCCAGCCGACAGCGCCGTCATTGGCTTTGTCACAAGCGGCAACTTTTCGCTGTCCCGTGGCAAAGGATATGCCATCGGGGCGGTATCCCTGGCCAATTTCCTCGAGACGCGAGAACAGGCTCACAGGCAAGCTTCTGGTGGTTACTCTCTGTGTCGCTGATTTACGTAGTTGTGTTCAGGTTAGGGCAAGCAAATGATTGGTTGGTGAAGGTCAGAAACCGGGACGGGACGATTTGCAGGGCAGCGCGCATCGATTATCTAGAGTGATTATCTACTACAACAGACGAATACAAAGTCCTGGAATGGGCTGTGGAGGGAAGGACGAATGTCAAGGGAGGGGGGAGAATTTTGGAGTGTCCATGCATAAATACAGATGAGATAGCGCAGAAAGGCATAGGGCGACAAGATATCACTTGACTGTCCATTTTGCTACTGCAGCCTGTACCAACTTTGACATATCCTCTTTCGCCTGTTTCTTTGCACTGTCTGTGATCCCCTCGAGCTTGTCCAGCGTAGTAGGAGATGTGAGTAGCGGATCAAACTCGAGCAGATGACCATCGCGCGTAGGGAATGCGACGCGTGCGGCCATGTGACCAGGATTGGTGGGTGCAGCGGAGCGAGAACGAACAAGTGGAGGCTGTGTTTGCGACTGCGAGTTACTATTGCTACGTGGACGTTCGGCGGCTTGGTGGTTGTTGTTGAAGTTATTAGACGTAGTTTTGGCCGAGGCAACGACGAAAGAAGGGTCACGGCGGATGATAATGTTACTCGCGGTGCGTCTGAGCGTCATCCGGGTGGGCACATCAGCTCCTCCCCTTGGACCTGGACCTGCCCCCCTTCCACCTTCCACTTCTTCGGTATCGCCCTCTGCGAGCCATTCGAGGCCAAGCTCGAACGGATTCGTCAGTGGAGAACCGTTAATGCTGAGCATGTTCTCATCTTTCCGCGGCCAGCGCGGTAGTGGGGGATAAGTGGGCGTCTTTGGTGGTAGTGGAATCGCGGGCTTGAATGTCGAGGTGGAGGGAATGCGAACGGTGCTGGCTTGGCGGGCGAGGGAGGCCGCCGTGGGTCTGGTCGGCGATGATGCTCCGGCGCGGAAGAGAGGCGCGGAGGGTACGCGGGCGAGTTTCTTTGGACTCGGAGATTGGGCGGTGATGCGAGACTTTTTTTGACGTGGTATGGACTAAGCTGTCACGGTCGTAAGACAAACTAAAGAGCGACGTACAGTGCCTGGTGTCTTTGGAGCTTGGATGCGGGAGGGAGTGTGACGTGCCGGGAAGGGTGGTGGTTTCTTCTGGGGTGATGGAGGTGCGACGCGAACTTTTTGATAATAGAAACTGTCAAATGAATGGAAGATGATGAAGATATGACCACTCACGCTGCTTGGCGGCCCTGGCATGGCCGCTGTTTGCATTTTCACGAGAATCCCCCGGGCGAGTCTCATGTTCCTCCTCGGGTACGGGTGCCCACTTTCGCTTCATGGCACTCCTATCGAGCGGCGCCACGTCGACAGTAAGACGTTCTTTCTGGAGCCCTCGGAGAGCAGCTTGGACATCGCCGTCGTACTTGTCAGCAAACTCTGCCATTGTCATTCCACGGACTAGGTGGGGGATATAGGCTAGGTGACGCTCGTGGCGGTTGCGGAACGCTGCGAGAGTGTCTGCGAGCCATGACTCGAGTTGGCGGGTGCGGTGTGCGACTGATGGGAAATAAGATGGGCGAGGGCATGAAGAGGGAGAGGAGTACCTTCGATGTCCAAGTTTGCGACCAGCTGGTCCCTCTGCTCTGGGGTGAACATGGATGGCTGCGTGCGAACCGATCGGATCGATTCCCGGTTTTGTTGGGTGGTCACGTGATCGCGTCGGGCAAAAAGGAAAGATCGGGTGAGCCCATTTCCACCTCATTTCCTCGTACCACTCCATGTCCTCCCAACACCGCGACTCCTTCCTCGTCATTGGCGGCAGCGGTTTCCTCGGCCGTCACATCGTAGATGCTCTGCTTGTGCGCAGTGACCCTGTAGCAGTCTTTGACATCGTTCAGCGCTACGATGACACCCCGTTTTATCCGGGTGATATCAGCGACCAAGCACAGGTATCCGACGCTATCAAAAAGGTATTTGTAAAATTTTCTCCCACCACTTCGCTCTCTCCTTAGTATCACTTCTTTCACTAGAGCGGCGCAACGTGCATCATCCACACAGCTTCACCAATTGCTGGTCTTCAAGACCCTGCTCTTTACTGGAAAGTAAATGTAGACGGTACCAAGGCTGTCATTGATGCTGCCAAGGAAAACAAAGTTCCGAAACTTGTTTACACCAGCTCTGCCGGTGTGGTCTTCAATGGCCAAGATCTTATCCATGTCGATGAGCGCATCCAATATCCCGATAAACCACTCGATGCCTACAACGAATCCAAGGCAAAGGCCGAGGAGCTCGTCCTCGCTGCCAATGGAACCGACGGCCTCCTGACCGTCGCCCTTCGTCCCGCGGGCATTTTTGGGTGAGTCACTTTTCCCAGGAGGGCCGCTGCACATTGACACCCCATCATCAGTCCAGGTGATCGGCAGGCAGTCCCGGGCTTCGCCAAGGTCCTCAAAGAGGGTCGTTCCCACTTCCAAATCGGCAACAATACCAACCTCTTCGACTGGACTTACGTCGGCAATGTTGCGTATGCCCACATCCTCGCCGCCGACAAGCTCGTCCCGCAGCCACCCAGCACGCCAGATATGATCGCACAGGCCTTAGACACCGCCCTGCCGTCCATCGACCTGACTACTGGCCAACGTCGCGTGCCTACATCCTCCGCTCGGCCATTAGGACCGTACGTCGAGCGACCTGAGAACGCCGACGCCATCATCGCTGCCTTTGAGGGGCCCCGTCAATTCGAGCAGCCCGTCATTCGCTCGCGCTTTGACCAGCTCTCCGACATGGCCCTCAAGCGCGCCGGCACGGATCCGCTCACTATCGCCGGTCAAGTCTTCTTCATCACCAACGGCGAGCCGGTCTACTTTTGGGACTTCCCGCGACGACTGTGGCGGATGCTCGCGCCCGACTCGTTCCCCGCGCGCAATCCTCTCGTGCTACCAAAGACGATCGGTTTTGCGATGGCGACGTTGGCCGAATGGTGGGGCTGGTTATCTGGACACGAGCCAACCTTCACGCGTTTCCGTGTGACGTTCATGTGCGCACAGCGATGGCACAACATTGACAAAGCCCGTCGAGTGTTAGGATATGAGCCGCAGGTCGGCCTGGAGGAGGGCATGCGGAGAACTGTCGAGGTATGTGCTCTTCTCGTTGCCGTTGCGTGGGCCCTTGCTGAGGCACGTTTCGATACTAGTGGTGGAAAGCTGAGGAAGCCAAGTCTGCAAAATGAATATTACTCTACTGTATTTATCCACATTATACACGCCTTTCATTGTGCATATTTCCATACCCTGTTCGTTCCTCGCATATTCTCGGACATTTTCTCCCTGTTTTTTCATCTCCCCGCGGCTAGCCATTGTACCGTCCGTGGTACAGAATGGGTCTCTACCCGGTAAATAGAACTATTCGGAATCCATCCTCATCCGACTCTACAGCACCTTGCCTAATCTGATCTATCCACGTGGCGGCAAATTCCTCCATGTTTCGACCTTCACTCAAAGTCAGCGCCTCGAGTGGAACCATGTTGTGTTGGTGTTGCGGTGCATTGCGGGTGGCGGCCGGGTGTGTGGGTGAGTCTATCACGCGCAGCATTGGGGCCGGGGCTGGTGATGAGGACGTGATAGCGGCGGTGAAGAGAGTCGCAAGCTCTTCGTAGGTGAATAGGAGCGCGTCGGTACGCGGGGCGTACGGGTTGAAGTCGATGATGTGGAAACGTGTTTGGTCACGAGTGAGGAGCACGTCAAGCGCATCTGTGCAAAAGCAAAGCCGAAGAGAGCAAGAGCAGTCAATCTATATCGTCATCACGCGAAACCAGGGACAGGTGATGGAGATGGAGGATTTACAAGATGCAGGGCCGGTCCATTTTGGCTTGACGTGTGCCGTCCAGCATGCTACGAAGGACGACACGATCTTGCGCTGCGTCTCGGGTTCGTTCAGAAACTCGTAATGGTTCGTGTCGCGCTGCGATATGCCTGTCCTTTCCACAGAAAAAGAGTGAGAGTGAGATCATTATAATATTATCGAGGGAGACTCGGGAAAAGACAATTGAAAACGAACGCACGCACCGACGAGCACGCCCTCGCGCACGAAAGCGCGCATCTCTCGACTCGGGTCGATCGCAAACCATTTGCGCAAGACGAGCCCCAGTTTGTACACCACTTGGCCCGGCGGGGCGTCGTCATTATTGCCGTTGTCGTTGGTGTTCGCGTTCACGTTCGCGCACCCCTCAAAGACCGATTCCGCACTGAGGTCGTGCACGATAAAGTCTGACGACTTTAAAAGTATGTACACGTCTGCCGGCGACGTGCATCGTAGT
>WNFQ01006885.1_pt1 | contig 16076 bp, 13 predicted proteins | sample 5400171 | NCBI WGS metagenome assembly WNFQ01 (sample SAMN13153356, study PRJNA577476) | soil metagenome | isolation source: 20 cm soil under Madrone tree | place: USA:California | collected 2016-06-14 | reverse complement strand
GGGCTTCTGCCCATGCATGCGCTTCATTTCAGGGAAGTTATTGGAAGGAGTTGGTCCGCGGTCCCGGAGGGGACGTCCGAAGTCAAAAAAGTAGAATTGCAGGAAAGTGCTACGATCCAGGGACTTGCGGCCAAATGGGGATTCCAAAAGAAACCGAACTGACAGGTACCCAGGCAGGCAGGACACGAACTCGCAAGGTACCCCAGCCCGGTGGCGACCGTTTGGCCCAGCCTATCCGCAGGATGAACCTTGCCGGGGTACCTGTGACGGTGGGATATTGCCCGAGCAGATTCTCTCGGCAGCACGAAACTTGAATTCTGGTTGGAATACCAACCAAAACGTTCCTTTTAAGAAATGCAGCATCCATTTCGGGTTGCAACGCCTCTTCTCCCGACCTAGACTGAGGTTCAGCCCTTCCCCAGACAGGAGATCCAATGAGAATCGGAAAATGGACTACCGCCACAGCACTGGCGCTGCTTCTATCCACTGGCAGCGTCGCGCTGGCACAGGGACAAGGAAAGGGCAAAGGCAAGGGTCACAACAAGCACAGCGATGACGATCAAGGCGCCCAGTTTTACAAAGATCGCGATCGTGAAGTACTGCGAGGCTGGTATGGCGAATATCAGAGCCAGCTTCCTCCCGGGCTCGCGAAGAAGGATCGGTTGCCGCCGGGCCTGGAAAAGCAACTTGTCCGGCGCGGAACGCTGCCCCCGGGACTCCAGAAACGGCTACAGCCCTGCCCGGAAGAGCTCGAACGGCGGCTGCCTCCTCCCCCTCCGGACTGCGCCCATGTACTGATCAGCGGGCGCCTTGTGCTGCTAAATCGCAGGACCAATATTATTGTGGATATATTTCAGTTTGAGAGCCGCTGACTTCGTACGCGGGGCTAATGGGACGGCGCGACGAAGGAAGGGACCTTCGGAGTAGACGATAAAGTACGGATCCTGTTAAGTAGCGCTACCAGTTGCGGGCAGTCCTTGTCGGTTATCGCCGTGAATTTCAGGCCCAATCCGCCGCCGGGGACATGATGGCGGACGACGGCTTCTGCTCGGATCTGACCTTCCTGAACAAGAAAATCGAGCTTGGCTTTCGAGCCCACAGGCGGCGGAACCGGCGTGGATAGGAACAGCCCACCCACGCTCAGGTCGCAAACGCGGGAAACTTCATCCATGCCCTCGCAGCGCCAATACACCCAAACGTCGCCGATGGTCTCGAGGCGAGAAGTCATTCTTCTGGAACAGGATAGCCTTGCCAATGCGGTTGCCACGGTTCTCCTCAGTGTCTGCGGGCTTGGGCGGGCCGCTGAGAAACGCGCGGCCCCACGCAGTCTTGGCAAACGATAGTTGGAGGATGGGGAGCGAACAATTAGGTAAAGACCTGAATTGCTGCGCGGGATTTGCCTGAGCCCCGGCCGAACTAACCGCTGCCGAAACTCTTGGCGTAGAATCGCCGCCAAAGTGCAGGCCCCTGCCGGAGGTGTTCATGCGACGAGTCCAACGGTTCATATTCTGCTTTGTGATTTTTGGTTGTGGTTTGGCGGAAACCGCGTCCCCTGCGGCCAACAGCATTCCCACCCGTTTGTTACTTACCTTGAATGCGTGAAACAAAAAGCTGCAAAAAACGAATCGGCCTGCACGTCGATACAAACTTTGGCGTTGGACTGCACTTTGTCCAGTCCTTCGATGTAAGCGAAGATAAGTCCGTTGGATGTCAGCTATAATCACGCCCCGTGAAAAGCATTCTCGATTCGATTCGCGTAATAGAGATGACCGAAGCGTTGGCCGGCCCGTACTGCGCGATGTTGCTTGGGGATTTCGGCGCCGACGTCATCAAAGTGGAGCGGCCGGGAATCGGCGACCAGTCGCGTGGCTGGGGCCCGCCGTTCGTGGGGAGCGAATCCGCGTACTATCTGGCGGCGAATCGCAACAAACGTTCGATCGCGCTGAATTATGATAATCCTCGGGGCGCAGATGCATTGCAAAAACTTCTCGCGACTGCGGACGTTTTCATGACCAATCAGCCTTCCCTTGCTTCGCTGAAGAAACGCGGCATCGATTATGAATCTCTCAGCGCAAAACATCCGCGTCTCATCCACTGCAGTATCACCGGCTACGGTTTCACCGGGCCCAAGGCGGGCCGTTCCGGTTATGACATTCTCGCGCAGGCGGAATCCGGGGTGATGAGCTTTACCGGCGAACCCGGGGGTGGCCCGATGCGCTATCCCATAGCGATTGCGGACATGACCTGCGGAATGTACTCCGCGATGGGGATTCTTGCAGCGCTTTTTACGCGCGAAAAGACGGGAGGTGGACAGTTCCTGGACATGGCGCTTTTCGATTCGCAATTAACATGGCTCGCAAACGTGGGGAGCAGTTACTTGAACGCCGGCATATCGCCAACGCGCTGGGGCAATGCTCATCCAAACATCGTGCCGTATGAGGTGTATCGCGGTAGCGACGATAGATATTTTGTCGTCGGAGTAGGCACGGAAGGACTGTGGAAGAGATTCGTTCAGGCATTGGAAATTCAGGACGACATCGGGCGAGATGAGCGATTTCAGACCAATGAGCTGCGAATCAAGAACCGTGAAATCCTGGTCCCGCTGCTCCAGACCCTGTTTCAGCAAACCGCGGCACGAACGTGGCTGGGAAAGCTCGCAGAGGCAGATATTCCGGCCGCGCCGATCCATACGGTGTCTGAGGCGGTGAAGGACGCGCAGACGGGCGCTCGCGCACTAATCGTTCAGATTGACCATCCTGCGATAGGCACGGCAAAGAGTATCGCAAATCCCATACAATTTTCGAATACGCCGGTGAGCTACCGGCTGCCGCCGCCCTTGCTCGGCGAGCACACGGACAAGATTCTAGAGAGCCTGGGCTACACGGCCGAAGAAATTAAGTCCATGGCGGGCGGCTCGGCAACCTAAAGTCGCCGGCGAAGCTTCTGTAAAACTTTCTGAAATTCAGGTTGCTACGATCCGGCGTAGAGCTGAAAGGGCGCCCAGTAAAAGGGCTTTCTGAAAACGGAATTAGGATTAGCGGAATGGAGGAGTGAAAGTTTGGCCGCACGCAGCGCGGTGGCCGGATCTTTGCCGTTTCTTATTTCACGGTAGAGCCCATCCATAAGCTCTGGGGTAGCGGGGGCATCGGCCACTTCCCATAGTGCGCCGATGACGTTGTGGGCTCCCGCGCGCAGAAAAGCCCAGGAGAGACCGACTAGCCCCTCGCCTGAATACGCGCGCGATCCGGACCCGTAGCAGGCCGAGATGGTCACCAGTTCCGCGCGCAAGGGCCGCGTAACAATGTCTCTCGCATACAATTTGTACGAATCGCCTTCCGAGCTGAGGATTACCGCGGATTCCAACGGGCGTGTGCGGCTGGCCGTGCCGTGCGTCACGAAATGCACGTAGGAAAACCGTTCCGGATTGCTGCTGAGATACGCCCTGGGCGTCGCCCGCGGGCCTTCCAATATTGCCCGCTGGGGCTCCGGGAAGTACTGCCCGACTCTCTTCATTTCTTCCGGCGCTTGGGACAGAGGCGGAAATGCAGTGTTTGCCTGTTTCGTATTTCCAATGAGCAACAGATTCTTTCCCTTTGCGGCGGGCCGGTTGGACGAAGCTGCGAGAAGCGTGAGCGAGTTTGCCATAGTCAGGGTAACGTCTTCAATCCAGTAGTGAGGCTTCGGCTCCGGCGCGATTAACGTCTCGAAGTTTAATGCGTAGAGACTGCCATCCGGCAGCAGGATTACGCGCGAGTTTGCCGGGATCAACTTTTGAGCCGGCGCGATGAGCATTGCATAGAGCTTCTCGCCGGTCAGCCTGTCCTCCGTCGCGAGAACATCTTTGGAGTCAACAATCGCACGCCTGTAAGCCTGAACAAGCCGATCGATTTCCGAAGCCATACGCAATATGAATGATGTCGTCTTAGCCGGCGTGATCACCCACAGGTACGATTGCTTCTCACCAAGCCAGTAAAACAGCAGCGTCGCATGCAGTTGCTGCGCCAGTTGCTGGGGCGGTGCTTTCGGCCTCATCCGCGAACTCGCTTTCCCATCCGCGGACAATCCATCCGCAAGAGTCCGCGCCCGGCTCAGCTCGGCAACTTTGAGCGCTTCATCAGGACGCCCGCGACGGATAAGGAAGCCGACGTAATCATCGTAGAACTCGATAGCGCTCGAAAGAAATGTCAGACGGAATTCATCCTGGCTCACCGAGGTTCGGACCGCTTCCACGGTCGCGATCGATTTGCGGTACGCGATCTCCGCGTTCCCCGGGAGATCTTCGTCATCAAAGACTTTTGCCAAGCGCGCCTCTGCCTCCCATTTCAGAGAGGCCTCAGCGGACTTGTCTTCTATAACCTGGAGCAATAATTTCTTTGCGCGCGCGTAATTTCGATTGGCTGCTTCGATGCGACCGGCGATCAACTGTGAGTTTACGGTAAGAACGTGATCTTGGGCTGCCTTGAGATAGGGAGCGACTTGATCCAAATTCTGTTGCGCAAGGTCCGGCCTTCCCCGCGCGAGGCCCAGCAGCGCCAAATTCTCGAAGCATTGCGCCACACCCGCTTGATCCTTGAGATCACGCGCGTGAGAGAGCGCTTTGCGGTACATCTTTTCGGCGTCCTCCTCTTCATGGCGCGCGTGATGGACGTTGCCGGCGTTCACCTGCCAGTACGTGGTATCGCCGTCAATCCCGAGCTGCGAGGACGCTTCCTCCGCCTTTCCAAAGAGCTCCAACGCCCTGTCCGCATCACCCATTTCGAAGTAATTCCAGCCTTGGTTTCCGGAAATCCGAGCTATCGAAGAGAACGCGCTGATGGACTCCGCGAGCCGGAGCCCGGCCGAATTCCAATCTATAGCCTGGTCGTAGTGTCCTTGCTTCGTCGAGATCAACCCGAGGCTGCCTAGCGCAGCAGCTTCCAAAAAGGAATTCTTTCGCTCCCGGGCGATTTCCAGGGCAGAACGGTAGAAAGACTCCGCAGTGGCTGCGTCGTCGCGCAAGAAGGCAAGAGTTCCCTTCCGCAAGGCAACGTCACCCAGTAGCTCAGGGTGAGTGGAACGGGCGAGCGAGTCAGCAACAGCGAGATATTTCTCAGCGTCCGGCAATCGCCCGAGAAATGCGCAGGCTGATGCCTGTGTCATGCGTTGGCTAATTTGGATTTCACTTCGCTCGAGTGTGACGGGAACCTCTGCTTGCAAAAGTGTGAGCGATTCCTCATACCGGGCCTTGAGCATGAGGATCTCCGCTCTGAGAGTCCTGAAGCGCCAGTGCTCCTCCGTCTTTTCCGACGGAAATTTCTGAAACCCGGCATTTGCCGATTCGAGCGCGGCGCTGAACTGGCCACGCTTCATCTTGATCCAGGCGTCTTGATAGACCACCTGGGGATCGAAGTGCGATTCACTCTTGGGAGCCCGGCAGCCTGAAGTAAGGCTCAGAAGCAGGGTGCAAATTAGCCCGGCCAGGGCCGGCCATTTCCAACGGTCTGGGCGAAGGCGCCGCTGCCCGCGATCGGAGAACCTAGTTCCAAGCGAAGCATGGTAAGAGTCCGTTTGCATTCGTCGATGATCGCTTCCGCCAGGTAGACGCGGCCAAACTGCGGGATGACAAAGGCGTGCGCCTGGGTCGTAACGTCGGGAGCATCGGTCTTCATCTTTTTCACGAGCGAGCAAAGGATGACCTCGTGACCGGCCTTGAGATGGACCGGAATGCCCGTCTGGAACGGATCCTCCGCCATTCTCCTAAATTCTCCGCCCTTTCCCAAGTCCTTCCTGACTTCCGCAAACGTCTTGTATTTCACGAAGAAGTCGTCATTGAGAGTGACGTCCGCCTTGCAGCCGCCAATATGCAGGTTCTCGAAATTACTCCCCAGAAATGAGAAGTGCAACTCAGGCGCGCCACGCACATAGTATGAGGAGATTCTCGAGACTACACGGTCGGCAGTCACAACATCGAGAATATTTAGATTTTCGATGGTAGCAGTCACGAGGGTTGTATATGTAACTTTCTCCTCGTCCTCACCTTTGACTCTTTGCTCGCTGCCGGCTACATGCGTATAGCCGGCATCGAACTTGACGTATTCTTTGAACTTGAAATTCTCAACACGCGAGCTGCCAACACCTCCGATCGTGGGCAGCGCCGTCGGTGCTTGCACTTCGATTAAATGCTGCACCGGCCTGGAGAAGTGGCCGCTAAATGCGTGAGCACTCGCGTTGTAGTGAAATGTTTGCTGGACTTCCGAATTTGCGGCGTTTTTCTTGGAAGACTTCTTGCTGGCAGCCATCGGGGACACCTCGGGCCTAGCATGAGGCCCAATCCTTATCATTTAGGGACGAAATTCAACTGTAAAAGGCAACCGGCCTGCGTCACTCTGCGGATTGATCTTGCCACTGGCGCCAGGGTCGCCGTAGAAGGCCAGGACGTACTTGCCAGGATGGAGCATTCCCGCAGGAATGGGAAGATGCGCTTCCTGGTTGGCGTTGCCGCCCGCGATCTTCGACCGCAAGAGCACTCGCCCTTCGGCGTCTTCGAGTTGAGCAATGTAGCTGTCAAAGCTGTGCGTCGGAACAAAGTCAAAATTCAAGAAGAAGGCCTCATCAGGGCGGATCGAGAGAGTGCGGCCCTCTTCGCCGGCCGTGTTGACCCCACGCAGAGAATGCGAACTGAATAGAATTTGCGACGCGCCGCTGGCGGCCGCTTCCTTGGCTCTCGGAATGGTGACAAAACTCTGATAGCCGATGATCAGCAGAAGCGCTGCAAAGGCAGGCAGCGCAATCACCGGACGGAACCAACTCAACCATCCACCCTGGGCCGGAGCAGCTTTCTTCTCCGCCAACTTCTCGGGCTCGGCACGTAAGACTTCCCGGCTGACATCCGCAAAGGCCGCAACGGCCTTCACATCCACCGCACATTCCGCACAATCAAAAAAGTGCTCTTCATATTCATCGCGCAGGTCCGGGGGAAACTCTCCCAAGACGTATTTTTCCACAGCCTGTAGACGCACTGCTTCGTTATGATCCATTTGTGCCATCCGGTAGATAGTGCAGGAGATAGCAAAATCGTTTCACTGGATTCTTTCACTGATCGCCGGCCGCGCGATCCGCATCTGGTCCTTCTCATACAAGGCCTTGAACTTATCCTTGGCCCTGTGGAGCAAGACCCTCAGGTAGTCGCGATCCACTCCGAATTCGCGGCATACGGCGTCTTTGTCCTTTTCTTCCAAGAAGATAGCGCGCAGCAAGTTGCGGTCCTTTTGGGGCATTTCGTTGAGGATCTGACGCACGCGCTCCGCGGCCTGTTTGGTGACGAGCATACCCTCCAGGTCCAAAACTTTGTCCGGAATGTCCATGTGCACGTCCTCCATCTGCTGGCTCTTTGCGGAAGATCGATAATATTCCAGTAAAACGTTGTTACAAACGGAGTTAACGAAGGCGCCGAAACGCTCGGGTTGCCGCACACCGCCTTCGCGCCGCAACGCCGCGATGACCCGGATGAAGGTCTCCTGGCGCAGATCCTCCACTTTGTCCGAAGCCAGCGTCCGGGCCCTCAGTTTGATCCGCAGAAGTTGTTCAAAATAAGCAACAAAATGGTGTTCCGTCGAACGATCCCCACTGCGCAATCGCTCCACGTACTCTTTGTCAAACGCAAAAAATTCCAAGGGGACCCTCGAGTCTTGGACGAGGAGTATATATTCGCCCTCCCTCCGGGGCAATCCATCTAAGATTCCTGCCTGAGTGTCGAAACGGAACGGGGCTGACCTGCACTATCTTCCAGGACGCCCGTTGATTCGGGAATCCTTGATCCGTGGGGACCTGCCCCGGTCTCCACGTGCCCCAGTGGGCGCATTCGGGCCTGCCCTGAACAGGCAAGGATGCGCCTCCCTTCTTTCCGGGCCGTGCGAATACCGTGGAGGATTTGTGCCAAGTACGGTAAGACACTCGAATCCCGCGAACAAAGTTGCGTTTCCATTCCCAAGAGCTTCGGCGACGGAGCCCTATCCGCCGAAGGTTTTCGCAACGAACAATTCCCAAGTGACGGCCCTGAACATTGAGTTCGTAGCTAAGCCGCACGAAGCGCATCGCGCGCAATTGGCGATGCCGGATGCCTCGTGATGGTTTCCGATCAGGAAGCGCGGCTCCTCACCGTAGTCACGTTCTGGTCGGGCAAGGAACGCCAGAAACTTTGCAACGAAAATCTGCGCTGGGTGCGCGCCCTCTTGGCGACCTATCTGGACTGCTGCCTTCGCGTGCAAGTCCTCAACGCGCACTTGTCTCTGCTGGCTGCAAGTTTGTCTGCGCCGGATGTCGCTGACGATTCTTCCGTCGAGGATTGTCCCTCGTCCGATGAAGAAACCGCCTGCGAGCTTAGGGCATCTATTTATGTGTGAGAGATTTGCGAGCTAATACGAACAGACGCCGAGTTTGAGCACTGGCCTTGGGGAGCCATAAAGACGATGCTTCACGAACGAAACTGCGCCGAACCATCTTGCGGTCGCACCTCAGTTGCATCACTGAGTCAGCGGGATCTTTGCCTGGAGCATTTCCTGTTCTCTTGCTATGAGAACCTCGAGCGCTTGGACCCCCGGGGCCGCAGCTTCAGCTCTCACCCCGTCGACCTGGCTTCCATGCGAGCTTTCATCGAAGAGTGTTCCCGCAAGGCGCTCGACATCAGTCTCCATTCCGAGAATCTTGATAATCTCGAACGCGGCCGCCTTCTGGACATCTTGCTCTGGGCCGGCGAACTCTTCCTCCTCTTACGAGCCCCGCGGCTCACCTTCCACGAGTCTCCTGCACCCTCTGAAGGCCAGGCTCTGTCGCGGGCAACTTCTTAGCTGTCGTTGGATCGCACCGCACCACGAGCCTTCACAAAAATCCGATTCGCCCACTCCGTCCACGGCGCGCTCTCGAACTCCGCGAGATAGGAATACGCCACCGGCACGACGAGCAGCGTCAGCAGCAGGCACAGCGTCTGCCCGCCGATGATCGTCACCGCGATCGAAGCGCGTTGCTCGGAACCCGCGCCAATCCCGATCGCCACGGGAATCAGTCCCGCAATGATGGAGAGCGTGGTCATCAGAATCGGCCGCAGCCGCACGCGATTCGCTTCCAGGATCGCGTCACCCACTCGCATTCCCTCCGCGCGCAAGCGGTTCGTATAGTCCACCTGCAGAATTCCGTTTTTCTTCACGATGCCCAGCAGCAGAAACATTCCCAGCGCGCTCCAGAGGCTCAGTGCGCGTCCCGTGATCCACAACGAAAACAGCGCGAACGGCACGCTCAGCGGAAGCGTCAGCATGATGATGAAGGGATACGTGAAGCTCTCAAACTGCGCCGCTAGCACCATGTACATAAAAATAGAGGCCAGCAGCATCGCCAGCACGAGATTCCACGTCGTCTCTTCCAGCACTTTGACTTGGCCGGAAAAACGGTACGAATAGCCGGCCGGAAGCCCTACTTCCCGAATCGATTGCACGGTGTGCGCTGCGGCAAGGTCCAGCGGATAGCCGGTGGCGACGTTGGCGAACACGCTCACTTGAAACTCCCGGTTGTAACGCCAGAGAGTCGCCGGCCCGACGCCGCGCGCGATGGACGCCACGCTTTCGAGCCGCACCTGTCCCAGTTTTGTGGAAGGCACCATCATTCGCGCCAGCACATCCGGATTGTCCCGTTGCTCCGGCAAAAGCTGCATCGTCACGGGATATTGCTCCGAGCCTTCCTTGAACCGCGTGATCTCATCCTCGCCGGAATAAAAAAGCCTCACGGCGTCGCTGACGTCCGTCATGCGCACGCCAATGTCCGCCGCGCGTTGCCGGTCCACCTTCACCTGCAGTTCGGGTGTGTTGAGATTCAAGTTGGGATTGACGTCCACCAACTCCGGATACTTCATCATCCGCGTGGCGATCTGCTTGCTCGTCTCGGCTAGCTGAGAAAGTTCCGGCCCGCGAATTATGGCCGCGATGGGAAAATAAATTTCGCCACCGAGTACGGATGGCAACCGCACGTTGTATGTCAGGTTGCGATTGGTGCTTAGGATTCCCCGCACGGCTGTCGCCATCTGTGTATGGCTGCGTTTTCGTTCGCTGCGCGGCACCAGCACGATGAATAAGTGCGCGTGGTTCGTAGGGCCATGCGTGAAAGCTTGCACCAGAGCGACTTCTGGCAATGCTGCTACACGTTCAGCCACATCCCGCGCGAGTTGCGTCGTCTTTTCCAGGGAGGTGCCTTCGGGAAGAGTAAAAGAGCTGTTCAGTTCCGACTGGTCATCGGCCGGAATCCAGTCCCGTCCTACCAGCCGATAAAAACCAAACGTGGAAAGAAAAGTGACCAGGCAGATCACCAGGATCGTGCCCCGGTGTGCGAGCGACCAGCGCAACATTCTCATGTACGAGTCTTCCACCCAGCGAAGCACTCCTCCCGCATGTGCCTTCTTGTCGCTTTCGTTCAATCGCAGCAGGCGCGAGCTCATCATCGGCGTCAGCGTGAACGCCACCAGTAGCGACACCAGGATGGCCATCGCCATCGTCCATCCGAACGAGTTCACGTACTTCCGCGCAAAGCCGGTCATGAAGGCGATGGGCAGAAAAATAATCACCAGCGAAAGCGTCGTGGCCATCACCGCCAGACCGATCTCTTTGGTTGCTTCGATCGAGGCAAGGACGCGATCCCTTCCCTTGTCCTCCATGAATCGGAATATGTTCTCCAGAACGATGATGGCGTCGTCGATCACGATGCCGACGGCCAGCGTCAACGCCAGCAGCGTTATGTTGTTCAGCGAGAAATCCATTCCGCGCATCAGCGTGAATGTGGAGATGATGGATGCGGGAATGGCCACCGCGGCGATCAGCACGGCCCGCCAGTTTCGAATGAACAGCCAGACGATCAGGCTGGCGAGAATGCTTCCCAGAATCAGATGCTCGATCAGCGAATGGACAGACGCCCGGATGAAATCGGAAATATCGTGCACCACTTGCACTTGCACTCCGGGAGGCAGTTGCGCGCGCAATTCATCAAGCTTGCTTCTCACTTCATCCGCCACATGCACCGTGTTCGTGCCGGATTGCCGCAGCACCTGAATGCTCACGACCTCTTGCTCCGGGCTGCCCTTGCGGAACAAGCCCGACCAAGTGCGCAGCTCCTCCGCGCCGTCCTCCACTTGCGCGACGTCCCGGACGCGCACCGGCGTGCCGCCGCGGGTGCCAATCACGATCTCGCCGAACTGTTCCGCCGAAGTGACGCGCCCGAGTGTTCGAAGCCCCAGCTGCTGCGGCCCGGTGATCATCCGCCCGCCCGGCGCCTCGATATTTTCACGCTGCAGCGCCGCGCGCACGTCCAGCACCGTAAAATTGTGCGAAGTCAGCTTCTGCGCATCCAGCAAAACCCGGACCTGCCGGCCCTGCCCGCCGTTTAGGTCAACGCTTCCGACGCCGTCCACGGTCTGAATCACCCGGCGCACTTGCTTGTCCGCAATCTCCGTCAATTCGCGCCGGCTCATCGGTCCGCTCACCAGCAGCGTCATAATCGGATCGGATTGTGGATCCTCCTTGGTGATAATAGGAGGGAGCGTGTCACGCGGCAGCCGGTTGATCGCTGCAGCAACCTTCTCGCGAATATCCTGCGCCGCGCCTTCGATGTCGCGTTCCAGCACAAACGTGCAGGTGATATTCGCGAATCCTTCCGAGGAATACACGCTGATCTCATCAATCCCGCTGACGGAGGAAATCGCGTCCTCCAGCGGAAGCACCACCCCGGTAATCACTTCTTCGGGAGTCGCCCCTGGCAGTTGCACATTGACGTTGACAGTCGCAGGATCCGCTTTGGGGAACAGGTCCACCGCCAGGCCGCGGTAGGAAAAAACGCCCAGCGTCACGAGAAATGTAATGAGCATCACCGTGAACACCGGATACTTGACACAGGTTTCCGCGAGTTTCATCGCTGTATCGCTTCTCTAAAGAAAGTTGAATCGCAAAATTGCGCGGGGATTATTTCACCGCGGGCGTGCTGCCTTCACTCTGCTCTTGCACCGTAGCGCCGTCGTGCAAATCGCCGGAAATCGCCACCGCCACCCGATCACCCGGCTTCAGACCTTCCGCCACTTCGAATCGCCGTCCGTGCGCGTCTTCCGTTTGTCCCGCCGGGCGGATCTGCTTCTCGGACACGCTGTTTCCATTCAGCAAAAAGACTTTGTAGACGCCGTAGCGGTAATTCACCGCCCGCTCCGGCAGAAAAATAGTCTTCTCTTCTTTCTCGCTCGGAATCGAAGCCTGCACAAAAAACCCCGGCTTCAATCGCCCGTCAAGATTTCCGAGTAGCGCTTCCGCTTCGAACGTTCGTGAATCCTGCGCCACCGCCGGATTGATCCTTGAAATTTTCCCTTGGAACGTCTCGCTCGGAAACGCCTCGACATGCAAATCGACCATTGCGCCGTTTCTTACCCATCCCGCCCAGCGCTCCGGCACCGCCAGGCGCACTCGCAGCCGGTCCGTTCGAACCACCACCATCACCGGACTCTGCACTCGCACGTATTCGCCCGGATGAACGCTTCTCGTCTTCACCGAACCTGGAAACGGCGAGCGAATCGTCGCGTCGCCCAGTTTCTTCTGCGCCAGCTTTTCGCTCGCCTCGCTGGAAATCAGCAACGCCTTCAAGCGATCCACTTCCTGCAACGCCACGTTGTACGTCGCTTTGGTGCTCTGGAAACGGCTCGCGGCTTCATCCAATTGCTGCTGGGAAATCAGATTGTCCTTATACATCTGCTGTGCGCGCGCGTATTTGTGATCCGCGTCAAAGAGGTCCGCCTCCGCGCGCTGCACCGAAGCAATTTTCTTTGGATCTGTGGGCGGCGGGTCATTCGGGCCGATGCCCAGCTGCGCGCGCACCTGCGTCACCAGTCCGCGCTGCCGCTCCACTTCAAACTGCAGCTCCTGCGGATCCAGCCTGATCAGCGCCTGCCCTTCCTTGACGGTGTCGCCCACGTCCGCCAGCACGTCGGCCACCCGCCCATCCACCTGGGAACTCAGTGCGCTTTCTTCCAACGCAAACAGCGAACCCACCGCTTGAATGCGCCTCCGCGCAGTCTCTTCCGCCACGGTATAGAAATGTACCGGAGTGGGATGAGCGGCATCCCCGAGGACGCTGCTGCTCTGCGCTTTCGAGCACCCCGCCTGCAGAATGGCAGCCAGCCCCGCAAGCATTGCGAAACGCTTCACGCCTCGCCCAAACACAGCTTTTCGAATGATTTTGTGACGCCCCACTGCCTGGCCGCCCCCGTCTGCTCTTTTTGACGCACCAATACCGCTCATGGTTTCAAATCTCGCGTCAAGAATCGGGCCTTCGATCGCTTCCGAAACAGTCTATATCACAAGCATAGTTTGAGGGGTTTCAACTGCGTTGAACCACGTGATTGCAAGCGTCCCGCTACGGCTGCGCCGAACCGCACTAGCCCATCACGGAAAATGGTGAACCGGGGAGGACTCGAACCTCCAACCCGTTGATTAAGAGTCAACTGCTCTACCATTGAGCTACCGGTCCACGGGAATATTTTAGAATTTTACATGGCGCAAGCAATTTTGTCGAACCACCGAAAATGATCACGGGTCCCGCAACGCGCCTTACTTCTTGCGCAGAGTCGCCACCAATTCCCGCGCGACTTCCCTCGCTCGCGGCAGATCGCCAGGTTCGAACGATATTGCCGACACTCTCGGGTGGCCTCCGCCGCCGAATTTTTCCGCCAGAGACGCCAAATTTTTATCCGCCGTCGCCTGGTTCCACGGATTCGTCCCCAGCGAAACCTTCGCCCGCACCGCCGAAGCGCTCACGCTCACCGAATACACGCTTTCCGGATGCAGCAGGTACGGGATGAATTTGTTGTAGCCCTCCAGATCCAGATCGCCGACATCGAAAAAAATCACTCCGTCACGCGACTCGCTGCGCTCCCGCAAGATCTCGATCGATTTCCGGTGCCGCTCCAGCAGCGGCTCCAGATGCCTCGCCACCAGCGGCAGCTTCACCATTTCGCCGAGGGGCAGGTAGGCCAGTTCCGGAATGAGCCGCGATGGAAGCCCGTTTTCCGGCGCCGCCTCAATCACCAGCGCCAGTTGCATCGCAGGCTCCGCCATTCCCACTGCGAACTCGGGCGTCGGATACTGCGCCCCATCAATGATATCGCCCCAATGAATCAAATCCTCCAGCGGCTTGGTGTCAAAACCAAATTTCTCTTTCGCCACCGTGGCGATCAGCTTTGTGCACGACTTGTAATCCGGTTCGTAAAACATGTGCGGGCCGGGATTCTTGCGGAATTGTTCCGCATCCGCGGGCGTAAGAAACGCGCTTTGGTGATGGTCGAACCACCACGTCACTTTCGGCGAATTCGAAAACTTGAAATCCACGATCGCGTTTTCGTCCCCATCGAAAATGCCGGGCTCCCAGGGCTGCGCCGCGCGGTGCGTCATCCCCGTGAAGCCGAATTCCGCGTCCGCATCAAATCGCTCGCGATAAAAACGGTAAAAAAGCGCAGCCGAGGCGGTGCCATCAAAGCAACGATCGTGGAAACACAGACGGACCTTGATCATGGGCGAGCGCGTTCGCTCCTGCCCCTCTGCGCGCTTCCGCGGAGGCAGGGACAAAGCCATTCAGGGTGTACGCGCGCGTAACGAATGTCAAGAGCAAACCCCTTTCCGCTTGACCTTCATTTTGCAGCCGATAACCGCGAAGGCGCGTTCTCCCGCCATCACTGTTTCAAGATAGTTCCAGCCAAAGTGCCTTGACTTATATCACCGAATAGCCTTACCTACATCTCGGCCCCAGCCGGTTTCTCGTAACTTTGCCAGGAGGCTACATGCAGGATGAAAAGAATCTCTTTGCGGGACTTTTTGATTTCTCATTCAATTCCCTGCTCACCCGTCGGATCGTGAAGCTGCTCTATATCATTTCCATCCTCGGTGGCGGAATCGCGGTCGTGGCGTGCGTCGTGGTCGGCATGCAGCATTCCCCCGCGGAGGGACTCATCAATCTGGTCGTGGGAATCGTGGCTTTGTTTGTCGGTGTCCTCGTCGTGCGGCTTCTGCTGGAACTCGCTCTCGTGATCTTGAAAATTGCGGAAGGAATCGACCGCGCTACGCACCCTGGAAACTAAAGACAACACCAAATGAGTACGGGCCTCTCCGTTCCTCCCGGACATCCGGCTTCCCAATCCTCGTCAGGGTTTGCCTGGCCTCGCGACGTCACTTCAGCCGAGCGCAAATCCCTCATTGCCGGCGGCCTTGGCTGGATGCTCGACGCCATGGACGTGATGCTCTACTCGTTCGTTCTCACCAACCTGATCCTCGAGTTCAGCATGAGCACGCGCACCGCGGGCCTTTTGAGTTCTCTGACGCTCGTCGCTTCCGCCATCGGTGGATTTCTTTTCGGTTTGCTCGCGGATCGCGTCGGACGCACTCGCGCGCTCATGGCATCCATCCTGGTCTACTCTCTCGCAAGCGCCGCCTGCGGCGTTTCCCATTCCATCCCGCAACTCGCCTTCTTTCGCTTTTTGCTCGGTCTTGGCATGGGCGGTGAGTGGACCGCGGCCGCCGCGCTCATCGCGGAAACGTGGCGCGCCGAACATCGCGCCAAGGCTCTCGGTTTGATGCAATCCTCTTACGCCATCGGCGAAGCTATCGCTGCGCTCATTGTGCTCGCAGTCCTGCCTCACTATGGCTGGCGTACCGTGTTCTTTGTCGGCGTGCTGCCGGCTCTTCTGGTTCTCTGGATTCGCCGCGGCGTGCCCGAACCCGACCTTTGGAAAAACCGCGCCGCAACACAAAAAAGAGGGAGCGCGCTCAGTCTGCTGCGCGAAAGAGCCGTTCTGCGCAATGGCCTTCTCGCCACTGCCATGAATGCCTGCAGCATGTTCGGCTACTGGGGACTCTTTACTTGGATTCCGGGATATTTGTCGCTTCCCGTTTCACGCGGCGGACGCGGCCTCAGCCTCGTCGTGGGAACCACATTCTATCTAGTACTTTCTCCCGGTAAATGGCTGGGCTATGCATCCTTCGGATTTTTCGCGGACGCCTTCGGCCGGCGAAAACCGTATTTCACTTACCTGC
>WNFQ01002976.1_pt1 | contig 16084 bp, 13 predicted proteins | sample 5400171 | NCBI WGS metagenome assembly WNFQ01 (sample SAMN13153356, study PRJNA577476) | soil metagenome | isolation source: 20 cm soil under Madrone tree | place: USA:California | collected 2016-06-14 | reverse complement strand
GGGCGGGCGCCAAGATACGCCAGCGTCAAACTGGTGGCAAAGAACATCGCCGCAAACACCGCCGTCAATTTCGAAAACAGGGTGCTGGTGCCGCGGGCACCGAACACGGTGCCCGATGCGCCCGATCCGAATCCGGCCCCGGCCTCCGCGCCCTTGCCCCGCTGCAGGAGCACGAGGCCGATGATCATCAGCGCAAGCAATACATGCACACCCAGAATGAATCCACGCAACATAAGAAATCTCTCAATGGCGAGCGGCCGCTGCCGCGCAAATCTGCTGAAACTCATCGGCGCTCAGGGAAGCGCCACCTACCAAACCGCCATCCACGTCGGGCATCGAGAACAGCTCCGCGGCGTTGCCGGCCTTTACGCTGCCGCCGTAAAGAATCCGCAAATGGCGCGCTATCTTAGCATCTTGCGCGTGAATCCGATCGCGCAGGAAGGAGTGCACCGCCTGCGCCTGCGCCGGCGATGCCGTGCGGCCCGTCCCGATGGCCCACACGGGCTCATAGGCGAGAATCGCCTGCGCAAAGCCGCCGACCCCGTGCATGGCGATCACGGCGTCGAGCTGCCGGGAGATCACCGCTTCCGTCTGCTGCGCTTCACGCTCCTCCAGGGTTTCCCCGACGCACAGCACCGGAACGAGCTCGGCGCCCAGAACCGCAGCGAACTTGCGCGCCACCAGCGCATCATCCTCGTGATACCAGCGGCGCCGCTCCGAATGCCCGACGATCACGTAGCGGCAACCCACGTCCTTGAGCATGGTGGCACTCACCTGGCCGGTGAAGGCGCCGCCCGACTCCGCGCACACGTCCTGAGCGCCCACCGAGATGCGAGCGTCCTCCAGCATGCGGACCGCATCGTTCAAATATACATAAGGCGGAAACACCGCGATGTCGATCGGCCATTCCGGCTTGAGGGCCATCTCCAATTCGGCGAGCAATGCCTGATTGGCGGCCCGAGAGCCGTGCATTTTCCAATTACCCGCGACCATCTGACGACGCATAGGCTACCTTCGGGCACTTGCCCTGCGGGAAAGGCGGCGAAGATTAGCCGCGCCGCCGGCTAACTGCAAGCCCCCAGGGCGGCCAGCCCGGTCCGGCTGCGCAGCCATGGATGGCGTGGCAGCCGGCCGCAGCAGGCGCATCATCAGTCAGACGGCTCCTAGACTTTTCCGGCGAGCGCCGCCGCCTCGACCACCGCCGCGATCTCGCGCGCACCCTGCTTCACCAGATTCGCGTCGTACCCCTCCACCATCACCCGAATGACGGGTTCGGTGCCGGACGCTCGCAGCACGATGCGTCCGCGGCCATCGAAGCGGCGCTCCACCTCCTGGGCCGTTTTCACCACCGTGGGCTCCTGCAGGGGATTGAAGCGTCTGGCCACGCGCACATTGAGGAGCACTTGCGGATACTTGCGCATCCCGGCGCCGAGTTCGGCCAGCCCCGCGCCGGTCTGCTTCATGACGCTGAGCACCTGCAGGGCGCTGATCAAGCCGTCGCCGGTGGTGGTCTTGTCCAGGCACAGGATATGGCCCGACGTCTCGCCGCCCAGGACTCCGCCCGTTTCATTGAGCATGGCGAGCACCTGGCGGTCGCCTACCTGGGCGCGGCGAAACTCGATACCGGTCTCGGCGAGCGCATGCTCCAGCCCTAGATTGCTCATCACGGTGCCAACCACCGGACCCTTGAGGTCGCCCCGATCGAGCCCGGCCTTGGCCAATATATAGAGCAGCTGATCGCCATCCACGCAGCGCCCAAGCTCATCCACCATCACCACCCGGTCCCCGTCGCCGTCGAGCGCCATCCCGAGCTGTGCCCGCACTCCCGGAACCGTCAGCTGGAGCAGTTCCGGTGCCGTCGATCCGCAACCGTCGTTGATATTGCGGCCGTTCGGCGAGCAGCCGATGGGCACGATTTCAGCGCCCAAGTCGGCGAGCACTCGCGGCGCCACCTTGTAGCCCGCGCCGTTCGCGCAATCGATGACGATCTTGAAGCCCTGTAGATTCATTCCCGAAGGGATGGTCGACGCGCAAAACTGCTGATACTGCGTTCGGCTGCGGTCGATGCGCACGGCCTTGCCCAGACTCTGCGATTCCTGCGTCACCACGGGAAGATCGAGCAGGCATTCGATTTCGTTTTCCGCCTTATCCGAGAGCTTGCTGCCGGTGGCGTCGAAGAATTTGATGCCATTGTCCTGATAGGAGTTGTGCGACGCGCTGATGACGACACCGAAGCTGCACTCCAGGCGCTGCGTCATGTAGGCGATGCCCGGCGTCGGCAGCGGGCCGATGAGCATGACATCGACGCCTGCGGCAACGAATCCCGCCTCCATGGCGGACTCGAACATGTATCCGGATACCCGCGTGTCCTTGCCGATGAGCACGCGTCCGCCGCCGGGAGCAAGCACCCGCGCTGCCGCGCTCGCCAGACGCAGGGCAAAATCCACGGTCATGGGCGATTCACCGACCCGGCCACGCACCCCATCGGTGCCGAAATATCTGTTCAACTGTCTATTCCTTGCAAAACGGCACTCACCATGCCGATGGCATCGCGCGTCGCGGCGACATCGTGGGTGCGAATGACCCGGACACCCTTCATCACGGCCAGTGCCGCCAGTCCCAGGCCGCCGTACAGCCGCTCATCGACGGCTCTCCCGAGGATTCGTCCGATGAAGCTCTTTCGCGATACGCCGACCAGCAACGGCGCGCCGAGCGCCGCCAAGCGCGACAGCTCGTTCAGCAGCGTCAGGTTGTGTGCCAGCCCCTTGCCGAAACCAATCCCCGGATCGAGCACGATCGCCTCACGGGCGATGCCGGCTTCGAGGCATGTGTCCCGTTCGCGCGCCAGAAACTCGCACACCTCGGCCGCCACGTCACCGTAACGCGGGTTGTCCTGCATGGTACGCGGCTCACCCTGCATGTGCATCAGGCAGACGCCGGCCTCGGATGCCGCAGCCCAGGCGCGCGCGCCCGGCGCCCGCAAGGCATACACGTCGTTGACGATGCAGGCCCCCGCCGCCACCGCCGCCGCCATCACCGCCGGCTTGCTGGTGTCGATCGAGACCGCGATATCCGACACGGCCGCGATGCCCTCGATGACCGGCACCACCCGAGCGATCTCAACCGCCTCGTCCACCGCCGCCGCCCCGGGCCTCGTCGACTCCCCACCCACATCGATGATGGCCGCCCCCTCCTCCGCGATGACTTTGGCCCGCGCGAGCGCCGCATCGACGTTCGAATACCGGTTGCCATCCGAGAAGGAATCGGGCGTCACGTTCAAAATCCCCATGACCACCGGCCGCGTCAGGTCAATGATTCTATGTCGACAACGCCACTGCATGCCCATAGCCTAAAGCAAAACGATGATGGGCTGTGCGGCGGGCAGGGCTGGGGAGCCGCAGGGCAACTTGGAAAATAAAGTTGCCCTGCGGCTCCCCAGCCCTTCCCTGAGAGCTCTCATGCGGGTCAACAGTACGGCGCAAAAGGCAGCTCTTCTACCTTGTGATGTCGGCCGGTTCCGCTTGTCGCGCCTGTGGGGATGGGAAGCGGGAAGGCAACTTTATTTTCCAAGTTGCCTTCCCGCTTCCCATCCCCGCAGGCTCTTAGTGTTGGCCCGCCGGATTGACCAATGGTGCTGCCGGTTTCTCGGCGGACGGGCCTCGCGGCGTCGGCGTCGGCGTATCGTCCCAGTCGCGCGGCGGGCGCGGCACCCGGCCTTCCATGATGTCCTTGATCTGTTCCTCGTCGATGGTCTCGTACTTGATCAAGGCCTCGGACATGCGCGCTGATAGTTGCTGTCGATCACGCGGCGCACCTCTTCGTCGATCACGTGCGCGGTCACGTCCGACACCTGCTTATGCTGAGTGACGCTGCGGCCCAGGAATACCTCGCCCGACTCCTCGCTGTAGGTCTGCGGACCCAGGCGGTCCGACAAGCCCCAGCGCGTGACCATGTTGCGCGCGAGTTCCGTGGCACGCTCGATGTCGTTGGACGCGCCTGTGGTGACCGCGTCGGCGCCGAAGACCAATTCCTCCGCAACCCGGCCGCCGAACAGCGTGGCGATGCGGCTCTCGAGCTGGCGCTTGCTGGTGCTGTAGCGGTCGTTTTCCGGCAGGAACATCGTGACACCCAGCGCTCTGCCGCGCGGAATGATGGTCACTTTATATACGGGATCATGCTCGGGCACGCTCAACCCCACGATGGCGTGGCCCGATTCGTGATACGCGGTATTGCGCTTCTCCTCCTCGGTCATGACCATGGAACGGCGTTCCGCGCCCATCATGATCTTGTCCTTGGCGCGCTCGAACTCTTCCATCGTGACCGAGCGCTTGTTGCCCCGTGCCGCGAACAAGGCGGCCTCGTTCACCAGGTTCGCGAGATCCGCGCCGGAGAATCCCGGCGTGCCGCGCGCGATGACCGACGGCTTGACGTTGTCGCCGAGCGGCACCTTGCGCATGTGGACCTTGAGGATCTGTTCCCGGCCGCGCACATCGGGCAGCGGCACCACCACTTGACGATCGAACCGGCCGGGACGCAGCAGCGCCGGATCCAGCACGTCGGGACGGTTCGTGGCCGCGATGACGATGATGCCTTCATTGCCCTCGAAGCCGTCCATCTCGACCAGCAATTGGTTCAGGGTCTGCTCGCGTTCGTCATGTCCGCCGCCGAGGCCGGCGCCGCGATGCCGGCCCACCGCATCGATCTCATCGATGAAAATGATGCACGGGGCGTGCTTCTTGGCCTGCTCGAACATGTCGCGCACTCGGGATGCACCTACGCCCACGAACATTTCCACGAAATCCGACCCGGAAATCGTGAAAAACGGCACTTTGGCCTCGCCGGCGATGGCCCGCGCCAACAGCGTCTTGCCGGTTCCGGGGGAACCGACCATGAGCACACCCTTCGGGATCTTGCCGCCAAGTTTCTGGAACTTGCCGGGATCTTTCAAGAAGTCGACGATTTCGACCACTTCTTGCTTGGCTTCCTCGACCCCTGCCACGTCGGCAAAGGTTACATTCACCTGATCTTCGCCCAAGAGGCGCGCGCGGCTCTTGCCGAAGGACATGGCCCCCCGCCCGCCGGAGGCACCCTGCATCTGGCGCATGAAATAGGCCCAGAAGCCGATGAGAATCAGTATGGGGAACGCCGATACGAGCAGTTGCAGGAACACCGATTGCTGCTTCGGCGGCTCGCCGCGAAATTTGACGCCCTGGGACTGCAGCAGACCGATCAAGGCCCCATTGCTGGTTTCCGGGTTGTAGGTGACGAAGGAATCGCCGGACGAGCGCCGCTTGCCCTCGATGATCTCGCCCTTGAGCGTGACCGAATCGACGTTGTTGCTCTTCACTTCGGAGAGAAACTGCGAATAATCGATGGTGGCCGGCTGGCCGGTTCGCATCCCGAATTGGCTGAAAATAGCGAGAAGAATGACCGCCAATGCGACCCAGAGCAGAATTTGTTTCGTCAAATCGTTCAAGTTTCACCTACAGCCGCGACACTTAAGACCAACAATCTAAGCGGGCGTTCCCCAACCGGCCGTCACCCCCGGGCGGTGCCGCCGTGCCGGCGCTCCCTGAGTTACCATCCTGGGCGGCCCACTTACCGGCCTCCCGAACTTACACCATCCCAAACTGCCGCGCCAACAGATAGATCTCAGGGCTGCGTGTTCGTGACGCTTTCGGCTTCTTCGTCACCACCCGTCCATAACGGCTGCGGGCATCCTTGATGATCTGATCGAATCCCGCGCCTTGAAATAATTTCAAGAGCACATCGCCCCCGGGGGCCAAGACTCGATCCGCAAACTCCAGCGCCAGCTCCGCCAAATACATCGAACGGGGTTGATCAACCGAGTCTATGCCTGCCATGTTGGGGGCCATATCCGACAAAACAAGGTCAACTTTGTCGGCGCCGACGCAATGCAGAACTTGCTCCAGAACCGCCGGTTCGCGGAAGTCGCCCTGTATGAAATCGACGCCGGGTATGGCATCCATCGCCAGGATATCCGTCGCCACGATGCGGCTCGCGCCGCCGATGATGCGCGCGGCATACTGGCTCCAGCCGCCGGGCGCGGCGCCGAGGTCGACGCACCGGATTCCCGGCCTGAGCAGCCGTTCGGCCTCCTGAATCTGCGCGAGCTTGAATACCGCGCGCGAACGCCACCCCTCTCGCTGTGCGCGCTTGACGAACTCATCGCTGGCATGTTCGGCGAGCCAGCGGGCACTGCTTTTTGAACGCTTGGGCATATCAGTCACGATTGCGGTTAGAGACTATAATCCCGCCATGGCACTCACTGAGAAACAAAAGAAACACCTGCGCCGCCTGGCGCATCCCATGAATCCGATCGTCATGCTCGGCAACGCCGGGCTGACCGACTCGGTGGTCGCGGAACTGGACCGTGCCTTGAGCGACCATGAACTGGTCAAGGTGAGCGCCCGGGTGGGGGAGCGCGATGCCCGCAACCACGCCCTGGGCGCGCTCGCAAGCCGCACCGCCAGCGAACTCGTGCAGCGCGTCGGTCACGTTGGGGTGTTCTACCGTCGCCGCAATGAACTACCGAAGATCCTGATTCCAGACTAGCCGCAGCACTGCAAGACAAGCCAGCACGTAGAGGACCGCCGACACGCCGTGCCAGGCGCCGAACCGCAATCCCGCCGCCGTGCCGTGAAGTTGAGCCTGCGCCATGAACCGCTTCAAGATCCACTCGTTGACCGACAGCAGCGCGGCCGCGAGATACCCCCAGACGAATTTCGTCCTTCCCGGCAGCAGCAGCGCGAGCACGGCCACGCCCAGTCCGACATACGTCTCGACGCTGAACAGCTTGGCGGCCAGGACGCCCGCCAGGTGCCGATCGCCCTGCGCGTAGAACAGCGTCGGCGCCACCCACGCGGCGAGCGACCACAGACTGCCGGCCCACAGCACGAACAGCACTCGGAACCCGTTGCGAAGCACGTGCTATCCCCCGCCCGTGGCGCCGCCGCGGGCGGCGCCGCACCGACGCCGGCGCTTCAAATGTAGCGCACCGACATGATCTCGTAGCTCCGCGTGCCGCCCGGCGTGGTCACATCCACGACATCGCCTTCCGATTTGCCGATGAGTGCGCGCGCGATCGGCGAGGACACCGACAGCAGTCCCAGCTTGATGTCCGCCTCATCGTCGCCCACGAGTTGGTACACGACCTTGCTGCCTCCGTCCTGGTCTTCGAGCTCGATGGTCGAGCCGAACACCACCCGGCCGCTGGCGCTCAATTTGGTGACGTCGATGACCTCGGCGTTCGACAGGCGATTCTCGATGTCGTTGATGCGTCCTTCGATGAAGCTTTGCTGTTCGCGCGCCGCGTGGTATTCGGCGTTCTCGCTCAAATCGCCGTGGGCGCGCGCTTCTGCGATCGCCTTGATGACGTTCGGGCGGGCTTCGCTCTTGAGCTGTTTCAATTCCGTCCGCAACCGCTCGGCGCCGCGGAGAGTCATGGGAGTGCGCTTCACCACGTCGGCAACTCTCTGCGAAGCGTCATGGGAGCGGGCTTCACGCCGGCTGCCCTGTGTGCAGAAGTCTTCGGGTTCGTTTCACGCCAACATTTCCTTGTGCAAATCCTGCAGCCGATTCACTTCGATGTCGCCCAGGTGATCGAGCGCGTCGCAAGTCGCCCGCGCCCCGGCCACCGTCGTGTAATAGGTTACTTTCCTTGCGACCGCCTCGCGTCGAATCGAGCGCGACTCGCGCACCGCCTGCTTGCCCTCGGTGGTATTGATGATCAGGGCCACCTCGTCGTTTTTTATCATATCGACGACGTGCGGGCGACCCTCCCGCACCTTGTTGACCCGCCGGCACTTCACTCCGGCCTCTTCGAGCACCAGCGCCGTGCCGCCGGTGGCGGCGATCTCGAAGCCGCGCGCGATCAACATCTGCGCCAGCACCGCGGCGGCGGGCTTGTCGCGGTCGCGCACACTGATGAAGCACAGGCCGTGCGTCGGCAAGGTCACCCCGGAAGCTGCCTGCGCCTTGGCGTAGGCCTCGCCGAAGGTGTGTCCCGTACCCATCACCTCGCCGGTGGACTTCATTTCCGGTCCCAGGATGGGATCGGCCTCGGGAAATTTGGTGAACGGAAACACGGCCTCCTTGACGGAGAAATACGGGGGAATGCGTTCCGCGGTGCGCTCCTGCACGGCCAGCGTCTTGCCCGTCATGACGCGCGCCGCAACCTTGGCCAGGGGAATCCCCGTGGCCTTGGACACGAAGGGGACGGTGCGGGAAGCCCGCGGATTGACCTCCAGGATGTAGATGACGCCGCTCTGAATGGCGAACTGGATGTTCATCAAGCCCACCACATTGAGCGCCTTGGCGAGCTTGCGTGTCTGGACGCGCAATTCCTCTTGGATCTCCTGCGACAGGCCGTTCGGCGGCAGAGAGCAGCTGGAGTCGCCCGAATGCACCCCGGCCTGCTCGATGTGCTCCATGATGCCGCCGATCAGCACATCCTCGCCGTCGCTCACGGCGTCCACATCCACCTCGATGGCGAGATCCAGAAAGCGATCCAGCAATACCGGACTGTCATTCGACACCTTCACGGCGTCGATCATGTACTGACGGAGGTCGTCCTCGTTGAACACTATTTCCATCGCCCGGCCGCCCAGGACATAGCTCGGCCGCACCACCAGCGGAAACCCGACTTCCCGCGCCAGCAGCACCGCCGACTCTTCGTTGCGTGCCGAGGCGTTGGCCGGCTGTTTGAGCTTCAAGGCGGTCACCAGCTTTTGGAACCGCTCGCGGTCCTCGGCCACATCGATGCTGTCGGGTGTCGTCCCGATGATGGGGGCGCCCGCAGCGGCCAGCGCCCGCGACAGCTTCAAGGGCGTCTGCCCGCCGAACTGCACGATCACTCCCTCGGGCTTCTCCTTCTCGATGATCTCCATGACGTCTTCGAAGGTCAGCGGTTCGAAGTACAGGCGGTCCGAGGTGTCGTAATCCGTCGAGACTGTTTCGGGATTGCAGTTCACCATGAGCGTTTCGAAGCCGTCTTCGCGCAGCGCCATGGCGGCGTGCACGCAGCAATAGTCGAATTCGATGCCCTGGCCGATGCGATTCGGCCCGCCGCCCAGGATCATGATCTTGCGGCGGGCGCTCGGGTTCGCTTCGCACTCTTCTTCATAGGTCGAATACAGATAGGCGGTGGAAGTCGCGAACTCCGCGGCGCAGGTATCGACGCGCTTGTACACGGGGTGAAGACCGAGCTTGCGCCGGCGGCTGCGGATCGTCGCCTCCTCGCGCCCCAGCAGTTTTCCGATGCGCGAATCGGAGAAGCCCTTGCGCTTCAGCGCGCGCAAGCGCGCCAGATCGAGGCTGTCGAAGCCGTCCTTGACCAGCAGCGCCTCTTCGCGCAGCAAGTCCTCGATCTGCGCCAGGAACCAGGGGTCGATCTTGGTGGCGTCGAAGACCTGCTGCAGCGTCCATCCGGCGCGAAACGCGTCGGCCACGAACAAGATACGGTTCGGTCCCGGCCAACGCAGTTCGTAGGACAGCTTCTCCGCCGCCTCATCGGTCAGCGGCAGCGTCAACTGCTCGTCGAAGCCGTCGAGACCTGTCTCCAGGCTGCGCAGCGCCTTGTGCATCGATTCCTGAAAGGTTCGGCCGATGGCCATTGCCTCGCCCACCGATTTCATCTGCGTGGTCAGGCGCGTGTTCGAGCCCGGGAACTTCTCGAACGTGAAGCGCGGGATCTTGGTCACGACGTAGTCGATGGTGGGCTCGAACGAGGCCGGGGTCGCGCCGCCGGTGATTTCATTCTTGAGCTCATCCAGCGTGTAGCCCACCGCCAGCTTGGCGGCGATCTTGGCGATCGGAAACCCCGTCGCCTTGGACGCCAGCGCCGAGGAGCGCGACACCCGCGGATTCATTTCAATGACCAGAACCCTGCCGTCGTCCGGGTTGATCGCGAACTGCACGTTGGAACCGCCGGTGTCCACGCCGATCTTGCGCAGCACCGCGATCGAGGCGTCGCGCAGGCGTTGGTACTCTCGGTCCGTCAGGGTCTGTGCCGGCGCCACGGTGATGGAGTCCCCGGTATGCACGCCCATGGGGTCGAGGTTTTCGATCGAGCAAACAATAATGCAGTTATCGTTCCGGTCTCTGACGACCTCCATCTCGTATTCCTTCCAGCCGAGAACCGATTCCTCGAGCAGCACCTCATTGGTGGGCGAGGCATCGAGTCCGCGAGCGACGATGGCTTCGAATTCCTCGCGGTTGTAGGCGATGCCCCCGCCGCTGCCGCCCAGGGTGAAGGAAGGCCGGATCACCGTGGGGAAGCCGATTTCCGACTGCACAGCCAGAGCCTCTTCCATGCTGTGCGCGATGCGCGCCCGCGCGGTCTCGAGGCCGATGTCGGCCATGGCCCGGCGGAACAGCTCACGATCCTCCGCCATGTCGATGGCGCGCTGCGAGGCGCCGATCAGCTCCACGTTGAACCGGTCGAGCACGCCTTCGCGCACGAGATCGAGAGCGGTGTTCAGCGCCGTCTGGCCGCCCATGGTGGGCAGCAGGGCGCTGGGGCGCTCCTTTTCGATGATGCGCTCAATGGTCCGCCAATTGATGGGCTCGATGTAGACGGCATCCGCGGTTTCCGGATCGGTCATGATCGTGGCCGGGTTCGAGTTCACCAGCACAACTCGATAACCCTCTTCTTTCAAGGCCTTGCACGCTTGAGCTCCGGAATAATCGAACTCGCACGCCTGACCGATGATGATGGGTCCCGCACCGATGATGAGAATGCTGTCGAGATCTGTTCGCTTGGGCACTTAACTCTCGGCCGATTTCTGCTTGACGGAATTGCGGCCCCGCGAATTGGCTTGCATGCGCTTCACCATCAGGTACATGAAGTGTTCGAACAGCAGGCGCAGATCGTGCGGGCCGGGGCTGGCTTCGGGGTGCCCCTGGAAGCTGAATGCCGGGCGGTCGGTACGCGCCAGGCCTTGCAGGGAACCGTCGAACAGCGATCGATGCGTCGCGCGCAGGGTGGGCGGCAGCGTCGTCTCGTCCACCGCGAAGCCATGGTTCTGACTCGATATCAACACCCGGCCAGAGTCGATTTCCGACACCGGATGATTGGCTCCATGATGGCCGAACTTCATCTTCACGGTTTTCGCCCCGCTCGCGAGGCCCAGCAACTGATGGCCGAGGCAAATGCCGAAGGTCGGCAGGTCGGTCTCCAGAAAGCGCGCGATCGCCTGGATGGCATAGTCGCAGGGCTCGGGATCCCCGGGTCCATTACTTAGGAAAATACCATCAGGATTCATCGCAAGCACCTGATCTGCCGGGGTTTGTGCCGGCACGACGGTCATGCGGCAGCCATGCTCGGAAAGGATGCGCAAGATGTTGCGCTTCATGCCGAAGTCATAGGCGACCACGTGCAATCGGCTCTGCGGCCGGGGCGGCTTGCTGGAGGATTTCCAGATCAAACCGTCGTTCCACTGGTAGATCTTCTTGGTCGAGACCGCCTTGGCGAGGTCCATGCCTTTCAAGCCGGGAAATTTTCTTGCGGCGCGCACCGCCGCGGTCTCGTCGATGTTGTCGCCGGTCATGATGCACCCCGACTGCGCACCTTTCTCGCGCAGCAGGCGGGTCAGTTTGCGGGTATCGATGTCGGCGATCGCCACGACCTTGCAGCGGAGCAGGAAGTTGGGCAGCGACTCCGTGGAGCGCCAATTCGAAGACAACAGCGGCAGGTCGCGAATCACGAGCCCGGCGGCATAGACCGCGCCCGATTCCAGATCCTCCGGGGTCGTGCCGGTGTTGCCGACATGAGGGTACGTGAGAGTGACAATTTGCCGGCAGTACGAAGGATCGGTCAGGATCTCCTGGTACCCCGTCATTGCCGTATTGAAAACCACTTCACCAGTCGTGTTGCCTTTTGCGCCTACTGAGACGCCACGAAACACGGTGCCATCTTCGAGAGCTAGCACTGCAGGTGTCGACACTCCGGTTCCTCGCTTTGCGCTACGGCGCTTTCCGCAGATGCGCAAAGCGGGAGGCGCTCCTTCAGAACGTCCTCCCGCTTCATGGGTTAATTCGCGATCAGTTTCCGGGCGCGAATATTAACGATGCGCGGGATGGCTGTCCATGCCTCTGTCCACGGTTCCTTCTAAAGTCCGACGACATTCGACATGCCGTACAGGCCCGCGGGCCGCCCGATCAGCCATTCCGCCGCCCGCAGGGCGCCCCGCGCAAAGGTGATACGGTCGGTGGCGCGGTGCGTGATCTCGACCCGCTCCCCGGCGGCCGCGAAGGTCACCGTATGCTCCCCCACGATGTCGCCGGCGCGCAAGCTCGAAAAACCGATGCTGCCGTGCAGTCGCGCCGCGCTTTGGCCGGCCCGGTCATAGACCGCGACATCTTCCAAGTCCTGGCCGCGAGCCCCTGCGACGGCCCCGCCCAAGGCCAGCGCCGTACCGGACGGTGCGTCGCGCTTCATCCGATGGTGCGCCTCGAAGATTTCCACGTCATAAGCGGGCCCCAGCCCCGACGCCGCCATCGACACCAGCTTGGCCACCACGCTCACGCCGACGCTGGTATTCGGCGCAATGAGCACCGGAATGTCCTGCGCCGTCCGCTCGAGGATGCCGCGCGTCGCCGCATCGAACCCCGTCGTACCCACCAGGATCGGGACACCCGCCAGTGCGCAGGCTCGAGCATTCGCCGCAACGCAGCTGGCCAAGCTGAAATCGACGGCAACCGCCGCGCCCTTCAGACCCGCGCTCGGGTCCGCCGTGACCACCACACCCGTGGGGGCGCCCTCGAGCGCCGCATCCTGCCCCAATCGGGAACTGTCCGACGAGGCGACGGCACCGCAGAGACTCAAAGCCCCGGGTGCTTCCCGCAGGGCACGCACCAGTGATTGGCCCATGCGTCCAGTGATCCCAAAGACGACGAGCCCAGGCATGGCAGACCTCCGTTCGAAACCATAGAAAGCTTAGAAGGAGGCTGGATCGGGCAGGCATTTTCCGGAGCGTGAAAAACAGGATGTTTTTCCCGCAGCCCCCAGGGACGGGTTTACGGCGATCCGGAAAATGCCTGCCCGATCCAGCCTCCGTGCACGAGAAAGCTGAGTGTTCACCAGCTAGTCCACCGCGCCGGTAAAGAATTTCTTGACGCCCTCGAAGAAGGACTGCTCCCTCGGCTGATGGCTGCCCTGCTGCAGCGAGGCCTCGAATCTCTTCAGCAGCTCTTTCTGCTCGGCTCCCAGGCCCACGGGAGTCTCCACGACCACCTTGCAGAAGAGATCGCCGGCCGCGCCGCCGCGCACCGGGCGAACGCCCTTTTCACGCATGCGAAATACACGGCCGGATTGGGTCTCGCTCGGTATCTTCAGGATCACTTCACCGTCGAGGGTTGGCACCTCCACCGAACCGCCGAGGGCGGCGGTCGTGAAGCTGACGGGGACCTCGCAGGACAGATGGCTGCCTTCGCGCTCGAAGATGGCGTGTTCGCGAACCCGCACCTCGACATACAGGTCGCCCGAGGGTCCGCCGTTGCGGCCCGCCTCACCCTCGCCGTTCAAACGAATGCGGTCGCCGGTATCGACCCCGGCCGGAACATTGACCGACAGGGTCTTCTCCTGGCGCACCCGGCCCTGACCGTAGCAGGTATCGCAGGGGCTGCTGATGATCTTGCCGCGGCCCTTGCAGCGTGGACAGGGTTGTTGGATGGTGAATATCGACTGCTGCACTCGCACCTGGCCCTGACCATGGCAGGTATCGCAGGTCTTGGGCATAGTCCCCTTGGCGGCGCCCGAGCCCTTGCAGGTCTTGCACTCGGCCAGGGAGGGAATCCGGATCTCGGTGTCGGCGCCGAAGACGGCCTGCTCGAGATCGAGCTCCAGCTCGTAGCGCAAATCCGCACCGCGAAATACCTGCGACCGGCCGCGCTGCCCGCCGGAGAAAATGTCGCCGAACATTTCACCGAAGATGTCGCCGAAGGCCTCGCCGGCGCTGAAGCCGCCGCCGCGGCCGCCTTCGAGTCCGGCATGTCCGAACTGATCGTAGACCGCCCGCTTCTGAGGGTCGCACAGGATCTCGTAGGCTTCCTTGGCCTCTTTGAATTTATGTTCGCTATCCGGATCGTCCGGATTGCGGTCCGGGTGATATTTCATGGCGAGGCGGCGATACGCCTTCTTGATATCCGCCTCCGTCGCGGTTCTGGCCACATCTAGGAGCTTGTAATAATCCTGCTTCGCCATTGCTCACCTTATGGGGGCCACCCATAAAAACGAACCGCCGGTACCTTCGCGTTCCGGCGGCCCACTTCATCTAACCCTTTCCATTCTAAAGAGGCTTTAGGCCTTCTTACGATCGTTTTCCTTGACTTCTTCGAATTCGGCATCGAGCACATCATCTTTGGGCTTTTCAGTTTGACCGCCCGCTCCGCCAGTATCGCCTCCGCCGCCCGCGCCCGCCGCAGACTGCTCGTACATTTTCTGCAGCAACGCAGTCGATGCCTGCTCGAGAGCCTGGGTCTTGCTCTCGATATCCTCGCGGTCGTCGCCGCTCATCGCCGTCTTGACCGCCGCGACCGCCTCGCTCGCCGACTTCCTCTCGTCGTCGGAGATCTTGTCGCCGACATCCTTGAGCGCCTTTTCCACCGTATGGATGGCCGCATCCGCCTTGTTGCGTGCGCCGACGAGTTCACGGAACTTCTTGTCCTCCTCGGCGTGGGCCTCGGCGTCGCCGACCATGCGCTTGATCTCGGCCTCCGTCAGGCCGCTGGACGCCTTGATGACGATGCGCTGTTCCTTGCCGGTTTTCACGTCTTTCGCCGAGACATTCAAAATGCCGTTGGCGTCGATGTCGAAAGCCACCTCGATCTGCGGCATGCCGCGGGGTGCCGGCGGGATATCCGTCAGATCGAATCTACCCAGCGATTTGTTGTCGCTGGCGCGGTCGCGCTCACCCTGCAGCACGTGGATGGTCACACCCGTCTGATTGTCGTCCGCGGTCGAGAAGGTCTGCGCCGCCTTGGTCGGGATGGTGGTGTTCTTCTCGATCACCTTGGTCATGACGCCGCCCAGGGTTTCTATCCCCAGGGACAAGGGAGTCACGTCGAGCAACAGCACGTCCTTGACGTCTCCGGAAAGCACGCCGGCCTGGATCGCGGCACCGACCGCCACCGCCTCATCGGGATTCACATCCTTGCGCGGTTCCTTGCCGAACAAATCCTTCACCGCTTGCTGCACCATGGGCATCCGGGTCTGGCCGCCCACCAGGATGACCTCGCTCACGTCCTTCATGGACAGCCCCGCATCCTTCAGCGCAATGCGGCAGGGCTCCATGGTCTTCCGCACCAGATCTTCCACCAGCGACTCGAGCTTGGCGCGGGTCAGCTTCATGTTGAGATGCTTCGGGCCGGCCGCATCCGCCGTGATGTAAGGCAGATTGATTTCGGTCTGCTGGCTCGAGGAGAGCTCGATCTTGGCCTTCTCCGCCGCCTCCTTCAGACGCTGCATGGCCAGCGGATCCTTGCGCACATCGATGCCGCTTTCCTTCTTGAATTCGTCGGCGAGATAGTTGATGACGCGCAGGTCGAAGTCTTCGCCGCCCAGGAAGGTATCGCCGTTGGTCGACAACACCTCGAACTGACGCTCGTTGTCCACTTCGGCGATTTCGATCACGGAAATGTCGAAGGTGCCGCCGCCCAGGTCGTAGACCGCGATCTTGCGATCGCCGCCGTCCTTGTCCAGGCCGTAGGCCAACGCGGCCGCCGTGGGCTCATTGATGATGCGCTTGACGTTCAAGCCCGCGATGCGCCCGGCATCCTTGGTCGCCTGGCGCTGCGAATCGTTGAAATAGGCCGGGACCGTGATGACGGCCTCGGTGACGGGCTCGCCCAGATAGTCCTCGGCGGTCTTCTTCATCTTCATGAGGACCCGCGCCGACACTTCCGGGGGCGCCATCTTCTTGCCCTGCACTTCCACCCAGGCGTCGCCGTTGTCGGCCTTGCCGATCTTGTAGGACACCATGCTCATGTCCTTCTTCACCACATCGTCGATGAACTTGCGGCCGATCAGCCGCTTGACCGCGGCCACCGTGTTCGCCGGGTTGGT
>WNFQ01001598.1_pt1 | contig 16087 bp, 17 predicted proteins | sample 5400171 | NCBI WGS metagenome assembly WNFQ01 (sample SAMN13153356, study PRJNA577476) | soil metagenome | isolation source: 20 cm soil under Madrone tree | place: USA:California | collected 2016-06-14 | reverse complement strand
TGGCCCTTTTTGCCCTAGGAACTTGTCGGGTTTACCGCGAAGCGGTTTAAGGACCAAGCCCTGGGTTTTAACGCCGGGAATCACCCCATTAAGCGACCGCCCCGCTGGCGCTCTAGGTGAAAGAAATCGCGAGTTCGCACGTAATTGCCCAAGCCATTCATTCTCCCGACCGAATGGAGGGCTTCGGCGCGAATATAGGGACCACTTGAATCCACAAATTCATCCCTTACAGAAATGCGAACAACCGTTCCCAGAATCACGCGGGAACGGCCGAGTTCCAGGGTCGTTAGCTCTCGGCACTCCAATGCCGCCGGCGGTCGCGGAGCGACCAGGCCCTACCACGCCTTCCACCGTCAGACGCGATTATCCATCGTCCTTGGTCGCCCACAACGGGTTCGAGCCAGGCGTGGAATTCCATAGCGCGATCAGAGCCCATCGTGGTAGGGCATTGCGCTCCGCGCCCGCCGACTTGTCCGCCGTAGGTTCCACGGTGGTTCGATTCGCAATACCATCGCGGCGAAGGCGGAACCCAACGCATGGATTAACCCTGGTAAGCCGAGAACCGAGGTCACGATCAGGATCGCTGAAGGATATTTTATCAGTTGCCGAGCAGGGATTTTTCGGCATTGCTGGATCGGCCGGCGTTGCGATGAATTCGACGGGCACGCGATAAATCCATCTCTCCCCAAAAAACTAGCCAAGAACCCAAAAACAATCAAACGAAGCAGCAGTTGACAGCTTTCAACGTCTAATGCAGTTTAGACAACAATTGTTGCTTAAACAACCGTTGTATTAATCTGCCCAACTCTTTCTTTATGACTGTCCGTTCTACCCTGTTTTGCGCGCTGCTTGCTGCAGCAACTCTAACCTCGGCCAAAGCCGATAACTACAAGATCGATCCCGTTCACTCCGCCGTCCTCTTCAAGGTGGGACATTTCGGAGTCGGGAACATCTATGGTCGCTTCGACACCTTCGCCGGAGATTTTGTCTTTGACCCGAGTGAGCCGGCCAAAGATTCGGTGAAGCTCGAAATCATTACCGATAGTGTTGATACCAATGCTCCTGATCGAGACAAGCACCTCAAGAGCCCCGATTTCCTCAATGCCAAGCAATTTCCAACTGCGACCTTTAAGAGCACTGCGGTGAAGAAAGTGGATGACAAAAATTACGAGGTCACCGGCGATTTCACTCTGCGCGGCATTACCAAGCCGGTAACGGTTGCGGTGCAGGTGATCGGCACCGGACCTGGCCCAAAAGGGGAACCCCGACTCGGCACCGAATCTACCGTGACGCTGAAACGGAGCGACTTCGACGTGAAGGCATTCCTACCAGCAGTCACTGACGAGGTGGAGCTTCGGATTGCGGTAGAAGCTATCAAACAATAGGACCAAAGGCCGTCGATGGGCTCGCTGATCGGCCAGGGAATCGTCGGAATCGTACTTCCAGCGCTCCTGGCCTTGATTCTCAACGGCCTGGTGCTGAGAGCCGCTCTTGCTGAGAGTCGGAAATGGCCGTTCATCGGGCTCATCATTGCTGGCTGTTTCGCCTTTAGTTATAGTGCCCTGTTCGGCGGTATTGTTTTTCCTCCTCGAGAAGCTACGCACTGGCTCCCGTTTATTGCCGTCGGAGCGGTGGTCTTCGGAACCATACTGCAGTTCACTAGCGGCCTTGGTCGAAGCGTTGTTCGACTGATCGCTGCTATGGCCACAGCCTGGACGGTTCTCCAATTGCAAATATTTGGCCGCTGGCCACTTCCTATTTCCGTTGAGTGGCTGGTGGCAGTTACGCTTATTCTCTTCGCGACGTCCCGGCTGATCGAGCGAGCAGGAGCCTTGCGCAATACACCGACCGAGATCCTTCTGGGAATGGCTTTGGCCGCGGGGTTTGGAGGTGTTGCTTTGTTCTTCGGCGGCTCGGCCGTCCTTGGCCAGATCTGCAATACCTTTGGTCTGTTGTTGGCCGGGCTCACCATTCTAACGTTCTTTCTGCCCCCAGCTCAGCTCGGCCCGGTTATTCCTCTGATCTATGTGCTGGTATTCGGTAGCTTATTGCTTAATGGCTCGCTCTTTTCCGATCTACCCTGGGCGACTGCCGGACTGTTTTGGCTCGCTCCATTTGGCGTCTTAATCGGGCCACCAGCGAGCTCCGGCGGCAATCGAAATCTCCGACTTTTATTGCGTGGGCTGATTGTTCTAGTCCTTGTTGGTCTTGCATTTGTCGCGCTCTTTTTGATCTCTCCGCCCCACGGCAACGAGTATTGACGACCAAGCCGGATTGAGTAATTCGGGAATCTCAAAATTAATGAAGGCGCGAATGGCCAACAGCAATGACCGACAGCTCGTAACTGCTATCGACTATTCGCTATCTGCTATTCGCGATTAGCGCTGGCAGCCTGTTCTCAGGCGAACCGTTGCAGTATGAACAAGACTATAATCGCTCCGATGATCGACAGGATCAGGCCGGCGGGATGAAACGGTGAGCCGTCTGACGGTTTGGAGAATATCCGAGCAATCAAGCCACCGATGATCGATCCGACAATTCCGAGTAGAATCGTCGCAAGTAAGCCTAAATGGACGTGCACGATCCATTTCGCAATCAGTCCCGCAAGAAACCCGATAATGATGTACCAGATGATGTGTAACATGATTTGAAGTAAGTTTGAAAAACCTAATCAGGTGAGGGTTGACAGGTCTTATACTTTTTTGTTCCGGAAAAGGCCAGCGGTCTTATCGGTTAGCGCCGGCAGGAACGGCACTTTAGATCAAATGGAACACGATCCTGCCACCTAGGATTACGATTGCTCCCATTCGTACTCTTTAGCCGAGCACGAATGTACAGAGAAACAAGCCCGAGGCTCTTTCCTCTTGCCTTTCCACGTGTGTCTGCAAAAGCTTTTCGAACATTTCTTTTTCCAGCCGTCGCACCAGCGGAAATGCTTCGATTAAATCCATAATCGAGGAGTGATATTCGAGGATTAACGGTTGTGGACTATCTACGAATTCGGAGAGACATCCTTCTTCATCGCGAATTTTCGCCAATCGAGCGGCCCGCGTCTTTAGATCGCCTTCCTTGAGTCGTTCCGCGTACCCTTTGGCCTTTTCGCGGAAAAGGGCGACCAGCAGTTTCTCGGGTGCATTCGGCCCATAAAGCTGACGTGCTGCTTGTAGGATTTTGATCGTAGCGGGATTGGCGGCTGCCGGGAAAAACGACGAGGCTTTTGCAGTCAGTCGGTAAACGATCTCCGGGCGTCCGATCGGCTTAGGCCTTCGCCTCGTATCGAGAAAGCCTTGGCGTTCGAGTTCTTCGCAGTGCTGCTTTACACCCATGTAGCTCAAGTCTAGACGACTGGCCAACTCTCCAATCGCTAAGCCTTGAGTTTTTTTCAGCATGTGAATAATGCGGAGTCGCTGCGACCTGCCAAGTTCACTGAACCGCCGGATTGGTTTTCGCGCTTTTCGCTTTCTAATTTCCTCGGTCATTAACGCGGATAACAGGAGCTGGTTGCTTGGTCGAACGGCAAATTTCCCGCCATTGAAAAAAGTACGTAAAGAATCTCCAAACGAGGCGGCCGAAGCCACTCATGGCTTCGGCCGCCCGTATAAGGAGAGATTGGGGGAACTGATTACTTACCAGTCTTAACAATAGAATACGTCTTTACTCCTTTGCGGTCCAGCAAAAGAAGCAGGCTCGTTTTTCCTTTTTGCTCTGACAAAGCTTTCTGAAACGCGTCGAGATTAAGTACAGCGGTTCGACCCACCTCCGTTATCACGTCTCCCGGTTGTATGTCGGCCACCGCTGCCGGGCTGTTAGGGGCCACATCTGTCACCACAACCCCAGTATCGGATTTCAATGCCAGTTCTCGCTGCAAATCCGGGGTCAGATCCTGTACTTCGACCCCAAAGTTAGTGTTGCTGCTTTGCGGTGGCGGCGTCGCCGCCGGCGGGGCGGAGGCCTGCCCAGTTTCTGCCGGAAGCTCTTCCGTTTTTACCGCAAGAGTAAGCCTCTTGCCGCTCCGCCAGATTCCAAGATTTACCGGGTCACCTACCTTCTTCTTTAAGATTTCATACTGGAGTTCTCTCGCTGAAGCCACGGACACTCCATCAACTTCGGTGATGACGTCAGCCGGTCGTAGATCGCTTTTCGCGGCCAGAGTATCGGCTTGAATTGTCCGAACAACGACTCCTTTGTCCACTCCTTTGAACAGATCTCCTCGATTTTGCTCGGTGAGCGATTCGATAATGATACCGAGCCATGGACGGACGATCCGCCCATTGTTGATTAGTTGGTCGCTGACCTGCTTGGCCAGATTGCTCGAGATCGCAAAACCGAGCCCACGATTTAGACCGTGGATCAGCGTATTCATGCCGATCACTTTGGAGTCGATATCGCAAAGTGGACCTCCACTATTGCCAGGATTGATCGCTGCATCCGTTTGAATGTAATCCTCGTACTTGTCGGCCAAAAGCTCGTTCCTGCCCTTCGCGCTGACTACTCCAGTCGTGAACGTGTATTCGAACTTGTAGGGCGCACCGATTGCACAAACCAGTTGCCCGACTTTAACTTCATCACTATTCCCAAGTTCTACCATTGGTAAATTGCTGGCTTCAACCTTGATAACCGCGATATCCGTTCGATCGTCGGAGCCAACCACCTTTGCCGTGAGTACGCGTCCATCCTTGAATTTCACCTGGATCCGGTCAGCCCCATCGATGACATGATTATTCGTGAGAACATATCCGTCTGATCGGATCACGAATCCCGAACCTTCGCTTTGATCCGGTTGTTCGCTCCCTTCGTCTCCTTTCGGAGTCTTAAAGAAAAAGTCAAAGCCCTCGAACGGGTTGTTTCCGTTGCTGGTTTGCGCACTCTTCGCCACGTCGATGACCACCACGGTGGGTGATACCCGGTCGTAAACTTGTTCGAACGCTTCATTGAGTTGATGGACGAGATCTTTTCCCGCATTTGCGCCGCTAGTCTGCCCCGCCACCGGGATAACGGCGGACAATCCGCTCAACGAAAGCAACAGAGCGCGTACAACGACGATCCTCATATTCAAATCTTACCCAATGCGTTTTCGCAAATCCATCGGTCCCGCTCGTGCCGATCGTTTAGCGAGTCCGATACGAGATAAGGCGATTTGCTTGCGAAACAAGGAGAAACTTTCCGGCTAATTGACAACCCCCCTCGGCCACTTAGTTTGTACCAACTAGTCAACAAATCATGTATCATTTAGCTGAAACCGCTGACAAGCGGTTTGTCTCCCACGCGCCAGGTCACTGGCCCGAGGTCGATCCAAATCTCTGGAACGACTGGAAATGGCAACTCAAAAATCGGGTCACCACTCTCGACCAGCTAGCCGGCAAAATCGATCTCGCCAGCGAAGAGCGTGCCGGTGTGCTTTTCTCCGGGAACAAACTTGCTCTCGCGGTAACTCCTCACTTCTTCAATCTCATCGATCCCGCCGACCCGGATTGCCCCATCCGACGACAAGTGATCCCGCGGATCGAGGAATCCGTTTCGTCTCCGCTCGAAATGGCTGACCCCTGCGGCGAAGATAGCAATATGCCGGTACCAGGATTGGTGCACCGCTATCCGGATCGAGTTCTGTTTCTGGTGACTGACCGATGTGCCTCCTATTGCCGTTACTGCACGAGAAGCCGGGTCGTCAGCGGTGTGGGAGAACAAGAGCTTCATACCGATTTTGAGGAGGTCTACCGTTATCTAGAGGCCCATACCGAGGTACGCGATGTCCTGCTCTCCGGCGGAGATGCCCTCCTGTTTTCCGACGATAAACTGAAAGGAATTTTGCAGCGCCTTCGTGCGATTCCCCACATAGAGTTTTTGCGGATCGGTACGCGCGTACCGATCTTTTTGCCTCAACGGATTACGCCCGAACTCTGTCAGATGCTTCAGCAATTTCATCCCCTTTGGATGAGTGTGCACGCCAATCATCCGCGCGAATTAACTCTTGAAGTGAAAGCTGGACTCGAGCGTTTAGCGAATCATGGCATTCCTCTAGGCAACCAAAGTGTTTTGCTCAGAGGAGTAAACGACGATGTCGAAGTGATGCGGACGTTAGTCCACAAGCTTCTGCGTTGCCGGGTTCGACCGTATTATCTCTACCAGTGCGACCTGATCCATGGATCCGCTCACTTGCGTACTTCGGTCGCGAAAGGCATCGAGATTATTGAAGGACTCCGCGGCCATACCTCAGGGTATGCCATTCCTCAATTTGTGATCGACGCTCCCGGCGGTGGAGGCAAGGTGCCGATTAATCCGGGGTACGTTCTGTTTCACGATCAGGAAAAAATCGTGATTCGGAACTATGAAGGAAAAATCTTCGAGTATCCGGAGCAGGGCCAACCGGCGACTTCGTTTCGCCACGAACCGGTCGACGAATTCCTGTTCTCCTAATTGGGAGGGCGCGGGTTTTGGGTAGGGATGCGCTCCCGTGCATCCGCGGACGCCGATTTTGCATTCGCTACCCGATCCGGGCTAATTTACCTAAATGGCGGGAATTGTAGTTCGACCGAGGTCACGGATCTTTCATGGTCACGATTGGATTTACCAAACCGAGATACTGAAAACTTTTGGTGACCCGGAGCCCGGGAACGTGATTTCAATCAAAGACGGTCGGGATCGGCTACTGGGTAGTGCAATCTATAATCCTCGGTCGCAAATCGTCGCCCGGCGATTTTCCCGGCAACGCCAGGAACTCGATCGCGATTTCTTTCTTCGGCGTATTGAACAAGCCGGGACTTTTCGCCGGAAATGGCTGAATGACCGTAATCCTGGCCGATTGGTCTGGAGCGAAAGCGACGGACTTCCAGGCTTGATAGTCGACCGGTACGGGTCGCACCTCGTCGTGCAGACATTGACCCTAGCCATGGACCAGCGCAAAAACCTGATCGTCGAGGCGCTCCAGCAGCTATTCTCGCCGGCCTCGATTGTCGAGCGCAATGATGTACCGGTACGCAAAGCGGAGGGACTTCCTTTGGTTGCCGGCTTACTCTTCGGCCAGGTTCCCGAGGTTTTGCAAATCGATGTCGCCGGATCGCGGTTTCAAATCGATCTACAGAGTGGACAAAAGACCGGATTCTACCTCGATCAGATCGACAACTATGCTGAGGTCGCTCGACTAGCAGGTGGCAAGCGGGTACTTGATTGTTTTTCTAACCAGGGCGCATTTGCCCTCGCGTGCGCCCGAGGCGGTGCGGCTAGTCTGACCGCTGTGGAGAGCAACGAGGGTCTCACCCGGGCGATCGAGCAAAATGCTCAATTGAACGGCGTCCAAATTGATGCACGAAACGACAACGTTTTTGATTTTCTCACCGCACAGATCGGGCAGGCAGCGCAGTACGATCTGATCGTGCTTGATCCTCCATCATTTGCGAAGTCGCGCGAGTCTCTGAACAGCGCTTGGCGCGGTTACAAAGAAATTCATCTCCGCGCTCTTCAGCTCCTTTCGGATGAAGGGTTGCTTGTCACTTTTTCCTGTTCCCATCACGTATCGCGAGAGATGCTGATCGAAGTTGTGGTGGAAGCGAGCATCGATGCCAAACGGCATTTACGAATGATAAAATCACTCGGACAACCTTTGGATCACCCGATCCTACCGCATCTGCCGGAAACAGAGTATCTGAAGGGCTTCATTTTTCAGCGTATGCCCGGAAGATAGGAACGCCGACACGCCGACACGCCTGAGAGGCGATTGGTGAGCACGCCGAAGGCGCAAGAGGACTTAGCCCAGGTGTGGAGGCTTTGCGGAACCCTGGGTTACATTCCAAAAAAGCGGTCCGCTCTGAAGGAGCGTTAGACAGCTGCGAAATATTTTCACAGAGGACCGCAAAGATCAGAAGAAACTCTGAACAGAAATAACAAAAGGAAAAGACGGCTTTCCGCCTGACCTCGGCCGAACGGTGGAATTTTTCTGCGCCTTCGCAGTTTTTTCGCGGCTGGTTCAGAAGGCCCATACCGGTTTCAATCTCCTGTCCAACTTCGGCCTCCTATCCTTGGCGTCTTCGCGATATCTCCGACTGACGATCTTTGCGCTCCTTCAGAGCGGCGCGCTTTATTTGGCATACCCAGGGTTCCGCAAAGCCTCCACCCTGGGCTCAGTCCTCTTACGCCTTCGGCGTGCTCACCTCTCACTCTCATTGGCTTCGACCCGTCATCCCTCTTGGCTATTGGCTATTGATATGATAGGAACGTTGTCAGCGAGCTTTCTGTTGCAGCCGGTTCCGGTTGCAGGAATTATGGAAGCGCAATGTCGGATAGTATGAAAGAGCCCTTTCTCGATCTCCGCGGAGGTGAAAATTCATCTTCCGACGAGCTCGATAATCAAGTACAGCGAGCCCAAGAACAGCTGCTGCAGCTTAAACGGCAGCAGGAGGCGATAGAAAAACAAAAGAGAGAACTCGAAGAGCTAAGCCGCAAGCAAGATCAGCTGGAAAAAGGACGAGCGGAGATGATTGAGAAACTGAGCCGCTCTCTCGTGGTCATTGAACGTCAAACGTACGATGCCGAAAAACGGGTCGAACAATTGAAAAGCTCGTCGGTCTCCTTTTCTCAACATCTGCGCGCACTCGAGCGAATCGATCCCAAGGCTTGGCCAAACGAAGATCTTCACAAGGAACTCAGCAAGTCGCTGAGTTCAGTGGACGATGCTCGGGTTGAATACAACAAGTCCATTCCCAAAATAAACGCCGGATCCGAAGATGAAGTTATCGACCCGCGTGCCGCGAATGACTACAGCGAGTACTTACCGGAAGAAAGCAATTTTGCAGCATGGTTTAAACGCGGGCTGGCATTTACGCTCCCGCTAATTCTCTTTGGCCTGATCGCGCTAATTGTGTTTATCGTGTTTCACTTTGCTCTCTTGAAGTGATGACCCGCAAACGCCTATCTGGATCTCCCATAAAAGCCAAAAAGGACGAATTGGCTAAACAGGAAGCGGATCTTCGCCGGCAGATGGAAGATCTTGAACAGATCATCGCCGAAGCGCCAAAAATCGCGGAAGCCGAATTGGAGCGTAAGAAACAGGAGCAGATAGCGCGCGCTTCGACTCGCAGAAGTCCGCTCGACTCTCCCGATATCTTGGAAGATGTACGCCATGAGACCGAATTGTTCACCGAACGGCGCCACCGGCCTCGGCGAGCTCAGCGTAGAGCGGCGCGAATACGGCTCCTTATCCTGGTTTTGACCGTGGTTATTCTGACCGGTTTGGTCATTTTTCTGGCCATCCATTTATTCAACCGGCTGTAGCCTCATGCTCTAGCCTGAGGAGCGGCTGCAGGCGTTGTGCGCTCGCGGCCCTTGCACTCTCGCCGATCTGCATAGGTCTTATGAGTCGTATCAGTCCTATGGGTCCCGGCTATCGGGCCAGCTTTGTGTCAAGGGTCTGAAGAGCGCACTCTGCACAAGCTTCTAACAATATTTGTACCTCCTGATTTTTGATTGTACTAATCACCCTGTCATGAGCTCCACGAAATTTGACGTTCAGTATGTAGCTGAGCTGGCGCGCATTAACCTCACTCCGGAAGAAATCAATACGTTCCAGTCTCAACTCGGTCATGTCCTGGAACATGTCGAAAAACTGAACCAGCTCGATCTAACGAATGTCGAACCGACCGCCCATAGTTTTCCGATTTACAATGTGTTCCGCGAAGACCGGGAGCAACCGAGTCTGCCGCGTGACCTCGCTCTCTCCAACGCTCCGCGTCAAGCGCACGGGCTTTTTATCGTAACCAAAGTCGTGGAGTAGAGCTGTGGAAATCACTTCACTCACCCTTCATGAGACTCGTGACCTCCTGAAGTCAAAACAAGTTTCGCCCCGTGAGGTAGTCGAGGCTCTTTGTCAGCGGATCGAAAAGATCGACCCAAAAATTCACGGATATTTGTCTTACGACCCGGAGAAGGCGCTCGCCGATGCCGCGAGGGCGGATATCAATTTGCCTTTGGCTGGTGTGCCGGTTGCAATCAAAGACGTTATCAGTGTCGCTGGGCATCCGTGTGGCTGCGCGTCCAAGATCCTGGAAAGCTACGTTGCTCCGTACGACGCAACCGTTATCAGTCGGCTGAAGCAGGCCGGCGCGATTCCGTTTGGACGCGCTAACATGGACGAATTTGCGATGGGTTCTTCCACTGAGAATTCAGCCTTTGGCCCAAGCAGAAATCCTTGGGACACTGAAAGAATTCCAGGCGGTTCCAGTGGTGGTTCGGCGGCAGTCGTTACTGCCGATGAGGCTTTCGTCGCGCTTGGCTCCGACACCGGCGGATCAATTCGTCAGCCCGCGGCTCTATGCGGCTGCGTCGGACTTAAACCGACTTATGGCCGCGTTTCCCGATTCGGTTTGGTGGCCTTCGCCTCTTCGCTCGATCAGATCGGACCGCTAACCAAGGACGTGGAGGATGCGGCCTTGTTGATGAATGTCATTGCCGGACCTGATCCGGCCGATTCAACTTGCCTGGACGAACCCGCCCCGGATTATACCGCGGAGTTACGGAAGGGAGTTAACGGGTTGCGGCTTGGGTTGCCGAAGGAATATTTCATCGAAGGTCTCGACTCACAGGTCGAGCAACGGATCCGCGAGGCCGTGCACCACCTCGAGAAGCTCGGCGCGAAAGTGGTCGATATTTCGTTGCCGCACACCGAACACGCTCTGAGCACCTACTATCTTATCGCTCCGGCTGAGGCCTCCGCCAACTTGGCCCGATTCGATGGAGTGCGTTACGGATTCCGCGCGCGTGAAATCAATAGTTTGCTCGAGCATTACGGCAAAACTCGAGAGGAAGGGTTTGGAGCGGAGGTGAAGCGCAGAATCATCCTCGGAACCTATGCGCTCAGTTCTGGATATTACGACGCCTTTTATCTGAAGGCGCAGAAAGTACGAACTTTGATTCGTCGCGATTTTAGCGACGCCTTTGCCCAAGTCGACGCGATCGTTTGCCCAACTTCACCGACGCCGGCATTTAAATTGGGAGAGCGCACGGCCGACCCACTCAGCATGTATTTGGCCGATGTCTTTACCCTGGCAGCGAACATGGCCGGAATCTGTGGGATCAGTATTCCGTGTGGTTTTGCGACATTTGAAGGGAAGCGACTTCCGGTCGGCTTACAGATTCTAGGAAAAGCTCTCGACGAGGCCACTATCTTACGCGTTGCCCACGCCTACGAGCAAAGTACCGAGTGGCATCGAGTGAAGCCGAAACTCTGAAATGCGGATTTCGAAATACTGTTTGGATCCGTGGTTCGCAATCCGCAATCCGCGTTCCGCATTTTCAGTTACTCTTCTTTACCCTCTGAGTTCCTGAGACTAGCCAAGACGCTTAAGTCTTCTAGCGTCGTTGTGTCACCGGTTACTTGGCCGCCGGCGGCCACCTCTTTCAGGAGCCGTCTCATAATTTTGCCGCTACGGGTCTTCGGCAATGCCTCGGCAAAACGAATATCATCCGGCCTGGCGATCGAGCCGATAACGGTTCCCACATGTTGCCGAAGCTTGTCCCGCAGTTCCGGCGATGCCGTTTCTCCCTGTTTAAGCGTGACAAAACAGACCAATGCTTGCCCTTTGATTTCGTCCGGACGTCCGACGACCGCCGCCTCGGCCACGCAGGCATGACTGACCAGTGCACTCTCAATCTCGGAAGTCCCCAACCGATGACCGGCCACGTTCAAAACATCATCGATGCGACCGACAATCCAGAAATATCCATCTTTGTCCCGTCGCGCTCCGTCGCCGGTAAAATACATCCCCTCGTACTCGCTCCAGTAAGTTTTCTTATAACGCTCTTCGTCCCGCCAAATGGTCCTTAACATGAAAGGCCAAGGTTTCCGAATGACCAGTTTGCCGCCCCGGTTGGCCTCTACTTCCTTTCCCTTTTCGTCGACGACCGCCGCGTCGACTCCGAAAAACGGGAGGGTTGCGCTGCCCGGTTTGCACGGTATGGCCCCGGGTAGGGGAGTGATCATGATGGCGCCAGTCTCCGTTTGCCACCAAGTATCGACGATTGGACAACGACCGCCGCCAATCACCGTATGATACCACATCCACGCCTCAGGATTGATCGGTTCACCGACTGTTCCCAGCAGTCGCAGCGAAGAAAGGTCGTGCCGATTAGGATATTCATCTCCGGCTCGGATAAACGCGCGAATCGCCGTCGGTGCCGTGTAGAAAATGGTGACTCCGTGATCTTCGATCAATTTCCAAAAACGATCCGGTTCCGGCCAGTTCGGAGCCCCTTCGTACATCAAAACCGTTGCGCCGTTGCTGAGCGGCCCGTACACGACATAGCTATGGCCGGTGATCCAACCAACATCGGCACTGCACCAATAAATATCCTCCTCGTGTAGATCGAACACGTATTTCGTGGTGATTGTTGTACCGAGCAGGTAACCGCCACTGGTGTGGAGGATTCCTTTCGGCTTACCGGTCGAGCCGCTGGTGTACAAAATAAATAGCGGATGCTCGGAATCGATATATTCCGGTTCACAATGTGGCTCCACATCCTCCATTTCTTGATGCCACCAGAAATCACGTCCCTCCTGCATGGAGATTTCATTGTTGGCCCGCCGAAAAACGATGACTCTTTCGATCTGCTCGTTGTCAATTAACGCTTCATCGACGTTCTTTTTGAGAGCGACGACGCTGCCTCGCCGATAACCACCGTCCGCCGTAATTACCATTTTCGCTTGGCTGTCGTTAATTCGGTCCTTGATCGCTGCGGAGCTAAAACCTCCAAAAACAACCGAGTGGATCGCACCGATTCGAGCGCATGCCAGCATGGCAACCGCCGTCTCCGGGCACATCGGCATATAAATGAGGATCCGGTCGCCCTTCTCGATTTGGCTTCTCCGGAGAACGTTGGCAAACTTACAAACTTCCCGATGCAGCTGTTTGTAAGTAAGGGTTCGCTTCTCACCCGGTTCACCTTCCCAGATGATGGCCGCCTTATTGCGCCGCGGTCCGTCCAAATGGCGGTCCAGGCAGTTTTCCGAAACGTTCAACTTGCCTCCGACAAACCATTGTGCAAAAGGCGCCTTCCACTTCAAAACCTCATCCCACTTTTTGTGCCAGAGCAGCAGCTCCTCGGCTTGCTGGCCCCAAAACTTTTCCGGGTTCTTAATCGATTTGCGATAAAGCTCTTTGTATTCGTCAAAATCGGAAATCAGGGCGTGCTTCGCAAAAGACTTGGAAGGCTTGAAAACTCGATTCTCAACGAGATGAGATTCAATGTGGCTGCTCATGGGAGGATTCGAATGTCCGCAATTTTGCCTGCGATTAAACCAAAATTAATTCGAAACTACATTCCTGTTTCATAAACCGGAAGCTCGCGAAGTGCCAGCCTACGAAACGCGGATGACGGGAAGCGGATAGCGAAGTCGAAGTTCTTGATCCAACATAATTTCTACATGATGCAGTCCATATTGTTGGAATTGCACTCCGGTGAATAGATTGACGTTGGTGACGTGACCCTCCAGTTCCTTTAATTCAAAATCGATCTGCGACTCGGCCAGTACATGTTGATCGTCCACCCCTACGATTCGAGCATTTTGACGGAAACGCCCGAATCCGCTGCACCACCGCGTCCAGACACAAAGCTTGAGCAATGCGACCGGCAACATCCGAGCCGGAATCAGATTAATTATCCCGATTAGTGTCTGCATGCCGTTGACTTCTTGTCGGACATCTTCACAGATGACGGACGCTTGCAAGTCAGGCAGCACGCTCTCAGGATCCAACATCGGAAAAGTCGAATCGCTAGACCGCCGCTTCCCCTCGCTCTTCGGTTCGTATCCGAATGACTTCGTCGATCGAGATCACAAACACCTTCCCATCTCCGATCTTCCCAGTTCGAGCGGTCTGAACGATTGTTTCTACTGCGCGCTGGACCCGGTCGTCAGACACTACAATCTCAAACTTCACTTTTGGCAGGAAATCGACGGTATATTCACTGCCGCGATAGATTTCCGTATGGCCTTTTTGTCGCCCGAATCCCTTCACCTCACTGACGGTCATCCCCTCTATCCCAATTTCCGTAAGGGCCTCCTTGACGTCCTCCATTTTAAAGGGCTTGATGATCGCCTCGATTTTCTTCATGTCCGCCTCAAGTTGGGGTAGCGTTCGCAAAATTGCAAGGTCAGAGCGGCCGACAGGAATTAACCGAGACAGGCCACCAATCACGGGTTCTGTATCTCACCGGCCTCAACCCATGGCGAGGTTTTGAATCACCGCAGGTAGAAGCTCGTGCTCCACCTCCTGAATCCGGGCATGAAGTAATTCTGGCGTGTCTCCCGGCAGGATTGGCACCGTTCGCTGATCAATGATCTGACCGGTATCAACAACCGCCTCGACGTAGTGCACGGTACAGCCAGTGAATGATGCACCTGCCGCCAACGCCTGTTTCCAGGCTGCCAGACCGGGGAAATCGGGTAGCAGCGACGGGTGAATATTGATTATCGCACGAGGAAAGGCTTCAAGTAGCGGCCGTTTCACCACCCGCATAAACCCGGCCAGTACCACCAGCTCAACATTCGCCTCTTGTAATAACCGGACAATATCTTGCTCCACCTCTTCCTCCAATTTTGTTCGAAATTTGCCGGGATGTACGTACAGCGCAGGAATCTGATAGTCGCGAGCGTAGGAAAGGATGCCCGAGTCGGGTACGTCGGAGATAACGATCCGCACCTCAGCATCGAGCTTCCCATCGTTAATTCGTTCGACGACTGCGCGAAAGTTGGAGCCTTTGCCCGATCCGAGGACTCCGAGCTTAAGTCGCTTCTTCATTTTGCTTGGATAGCGCGAAGTAGCGCCGTCGTCGACTTACCAGGTACCAAAGGAAGAAGTTTTATCTGTGCGCCCACTTCACGTATTGCGGCGAGTTCTTCCGGATTCAACGAATCGATCGTGTAATCTCCTCCCTTCGCATAGATATGCGGCCGCAACTCTTTTACTAGCGCGGTGACCCGGGGCTCATTGAAAATGATGACGTGGTCGACTGCGGCCAGCGCGGCCAGGACCTCCGCTCGATCCGCTTCATCGTTAATCGGTCTTCCGGCTCCTTTGAGGGCCTGTACCGACCGATCACTGTTAAGACCAATCACCAGCCGACCGCCTAACTCTTTGACCGCCTCCAGATAGCGCACATGGCCAACATGAAGTATATCAAAGCAACCGTTGGTGAAAACGATTTGCTCCGGCGCATATTTTTCCCGAAGGCTTGTCGCCGCAGATTCTGGCAATATCTTCGACATGCCGTTGAAATTTGCAGTAGCAGCTTACGAAAGTAAGTCTATAGCAATATTATTATGCTGGATCCTCGTTTCGACCATCTTGCGAAGGTATTGATTGATTTTTCCACCCGACTCCAAAAAGGAGAGAAGGTGCTTATCGACTGTTTTGATATCCCCGACGAGATGGTCGTATCGCTGATTCGAAGAGCTCGTGCCAAAGAAGCCGTTCCTTTGGTTAATCTCCAAAAAAACGTCGTTAACCGCGAATTGCTTCGGGGCGCCGAGGAAGATCAATATCGAGTGATTGCGGAGTACGAACTAGCCCGAATGAAAGCAGTGGATGCCTACATCGCTTTGCGCGGGAGTCATAACATCACCGAACAGTCAGATGTTCCGTCTGACCGGATGCGGCTCGCATTGAAATTGTTGCAGCCGGTGTTGGATCAGCGAGTCAATCAGACCAAATGGGTCGTACTCCGTTGGCCGACCGCTGCAATGGCGCAGATGGCCGGCATGAGCACGGAAGCATTCGAAGAATTCTTCTTCCGAGTTTGCACCCTCGACTATTCCAAGATGGAGCAGGCCATGCGGCCATTAAAGGATTTGATGGATCATACTGAACGGGTCCGCATCACTGGTCCGGGCACCGACCTGCGGTTTAGTATTCTGGGTATTCCGACCATCCCTTGTGGTGGTGAACACAACATCCCGGACGGCGAGATTTTCACCTGTCCAGTCAAGAATTCCGTCGAAGGTCATATCCAGTATAACACTCCCACCATTTATCAAGGTACCGCCTTCGATACGGTACGATTGACTTTTAAGAACGGGAAGGTGGTTGAAGCATCTGGCAACAAC
>WNFQ01002226.1_pt1 | contig 16097 bp, 16 predicted proteins | sample 5400171 | NCBI WGS metagenome assembly WNFQ01 (sample SAMN13153356, study PRJNA577476) | soil metagenome | isolation source: 20 cm soil under Madrone tree | place: USA:California | collected 2016-06-14 | reverse complement strand
GGCGTATTGCCCGTTGAATATGTCGCGGACGGCGCAAAACGAGTGCGCGCGCCATCGCTCCCGGCGCGTGGACGCTGAGGATGACGCGCCCGGATTCACGTTGCCGGCGCGTTCGAAATCCGCTCCTCTCGGCGAGACGCGGACGCGTCGCTACGAGGTGCGGCCGGTCAACGGAATCGCACCCCGGTAGTCGCTTTTATGCAGCACCCCCGTCGCTTCCGCCTGTCCAAATGCATTATGGAATATTCGCAATCGGTATTTCGCCGCGTTGCCCTGAAGTCCGTCGATCTTGAAGTCGCCGAAGCGGTCGGTTTGCGCGTCGCCGACCTTTACGCCGTCGATAGATAGCTCGACGCGGGCACCCTCGACATTTTCTTGGGACCCATCCGCGCGGGTCCGAAATACATTTCCGCCGATGAAGCACTGATAAGTCCGCCGCAAGTTCCGGTAGAAAACCCGTGGTTTGGTGCTGAATTCCGGCCGAAGAACCTCCAGGCCCTCGCGTGCGGCGAGGGCCTGCATGTTCTCATCCGACACGTGCATGGATTCCAGCGCGCCGGTCGGGCAGGCCTGGACGCAGCGCGGTTTCGTCCAGCCCTGGTCGAGCAGATGCGCATCGCCGTCGGATCTCTTGTAAACGGCGCCATCGCCGGCGGCCTTGACGCAGGGCGCGTCGTCGCAGTGATTGCACATCGTGGGAACGTACGATACGTCGACCATGGAGCCGCTGCCCCGCGTGTGGCGCTCGATCGAAATCCACTCGTGCCCGTGAGCCGGTTGAGGAGCCGCATACCCGGGGAATTCGTTGCCGATATGCTCGTCCTTCGTCGCCAATACGCAGTTGTTGCAGTTGATGCATTTGGCAACATCGACGATCATGGCCCACTTTTTCATGCTGCCTGCACCGGCGCTCGTGCCCATTTGCCGACCTCCACCAGACAAGAATTGGGTGCGATCCCGTCCGCGGTCTTCGACATCGTGCGCCCCGGCGTCAATAGATTCAGGCAGCCGCCTCGATCCACGAGCCCTTCGGGCGTCTCGATGAGATCGAACTCCGCGCTCGACTCGTAGGCCCCCACCACGCCCGGCAGCACCGTCGCCGTCACATCGGCGGCGCAGATGACCGCACCGCGCGAGTTGTGCACTTTGACGAGGTCGTGCTGACGGATTCCGCGCTTCGCGGCGTCGCCTTCATTGATGCGCACCACCCAATAACGAAATCCGCCGACCAGTATTCGATGATCCCGGATATCGCTGACGCTGGACTCCTTGCCGTCCGCATACGTGTGAAAGCTGTAGCGCGGATGCGCCGTGATCAATTGCAATGGGAAACGAACGGCCTGATCCGGGTTGCCCCTGCCCTCCCAGCTCGCGAGATACCGGTTGAGGGCGGGCCGCTCTGGATCTTCGGCTTCGAATCTGCGCAGCGACTGGGCGACGAATTCGAATTTTCCGGACTGCGTCGGCAAGCCCTTCCCGAATTCATCCGAATACTGCGCCGGCAGCGGAATGGGCTCCGGGACGTCCTTGGATCGGCCTTCGGCGAACCATCGCATGTCGACGGGTGCTTGCGAGGCCCTGGATCCCGGAGCAACCATCTGATAGCCCTTCTTCAGAAAATCCTTCCAGCTCACGAGCTTCGGCAGGTCCGAGGAATCGAAAATGCGTTTGCACCAATCGAGCTCGGTGCAGCCTCCTTCCGAGAACAAGGCACCCAATCCTAAGCGGGTGAGAATGTCCAGGAATATCTGGTAATCCGACTTGGACTCGCCCAAGGGTTCGATGCATTTGTGCTGCATGATCACCGTACGGTGATTGACCTGATTCTGCCCATGATGGAGAAATCCGGCGCAGTTGGCCCACTCCGAAATGTCCCAGCGCTCGAGCGAGGTGCACGCCGGCAAAATGATGTCCGCGAACTGGGCTTCGTTCTCCATCCAAATCGATTGGTTCACGACGAACTCGAGCGACGGATGGCGGTACGCCTCGATGAATCTCCCCGACTCGGGAATGGTACCGAGCGATGAAGAGCCGTAGCGGTACAGCATATGCACGCGCGAATGCCCGGGCGCGGGATATTCGAACCGTGAGAATTGACCTTCGAGCGAGCCCGTCGATGATGGCTTCAGGCAGCCGCTGCCGCGGGATGGTCTGCTTGACCGCGTTCATGGTCAGCACGTGCGGCATGCGGACGTAGTTGTGCGGGGCGCTGCCGGTGTTGGTGATGTCTCCGGAGATGCCCCCCTCCGCATAACCGGGGAAATAGAAGTTCAGATCCATGGGGACACCCAGTTGCAGGTTCCCGAAGTTGATCCCGGGCTTACCCCATCCCTGCATGGCCATCATGAGCACCATGCAACGTGCCCACTGTGCGCCGGTGGCCGAGCGGCACGCGCCGCCGAAGCCGGCGCCGAGGCCGCCGGCGGCGAGATATGTCTTACGGCTTCCCCAAATTCGCGCGAGGCTCCGCGCGTCCTTGGCCGGCACACCGGTTTCCGCTTGCTGCCATTCCGGAGTCTTCGGTATTCCGTCGGATAGCCCCAGCAGGTAGTCGCGCCATTCACCGAAGCCGGTGGTCTTTTCGGCCACGTAGTCCCGATCGTAGAGATCATTGACGATCCACTCGTGCATGACGGCCATGGCGAGCGCCGAATCGGTGCCGGGCCGGATGGGCAGCCATTTGCCGCCGAGCAGCTGAGCCGTATGGTTCAAGGAGGGGTCGATGTGCACGAACTCGATTCCCAATTCCTTCGCCCAGAGCCGCCGTTGCGTTCCTTCATATCCCGCGTAAATTCCGCCGGTGGACTCGGGATCGCTCGACCAGAACACGATGAGGTCCGCTTCTTTCAGGCAGTCCTCGGTGGTCCCATAGAAACCGGGAACGCCGAGACGCATGTTGTTGCCGTAGTGATGCATGGCTCCCCAGTACCAACCCTCCCAGCTGATCGGACTGAAGGCGACTTTCGTATGTCCGATGAGATTGCCGAATCGGTACAGGGCGCTCAACCAGTAGTTGATGTTGCCCCACTGATGGTGGGCGGGTTGAGCGATGGCGATGGCGCCGGGTCCATGTTCGCGTTTCATCCGGAGAATTTCGCCGGCAACGATGGTCAACGCCTCCTCCCACGTGATCCTGACGTAGCCGGAGACGCCGCGTTGCCCGGTATTGCGCGCTCCTTCCGGGTCGAAATCGACGCGTTTCATGGGATATAGCAGGCGCTTGGGCGAGTACACCATGGACTTCAATGCCAGCGCGTGCGGACTGACGGTGGCGGTGCGGCGCGGCGAAAAGCTGCGGCCCCGAGCCCGGATGGTCCAACTCGGCGCGTCGGTGGCATCGAACTCGATCGGCGTCGTGCGGATGATCCGGCCGTCCCGCACGTAGACATGAAGCGGCCCGCCGTTGGTCAGGTTGGTATAGCGCACGGAGCCGTCCTTCTGCCGTGCGCCGTACTCCCACCCCGCGGTACCCACCAGATGCATGAGCTGTCCGAACCAGACCGTGCAGCGATCCGCGCCGGTCGCGCTGGCCTTGAAATTCTTCAGCGCATCGATGATGACGGCGTAGTCCGGATTGGGATTGACCATGGCGAGCGCGGTCTCCACGCTCGCGAACACCATTTCCGCGTCCGGCCGGGAATGCGCGCCCGGCACGCCGGTGACCGTGCCATTCTTGAAGACATAGTGCCTGCAAAGGCTGCGGTCTCTCATGCGCAGCTGCACCACGCAGTGACCCGACTGAAGCTTGTCGCGAACCGTCTTGTGCTTCTTCGCCGCTCGCCGCACCACCATCGGCAGTGCGAACAGAATGGAACGAAGCAGCAGGGTTTTCATGCGATCTTTGCCGCGGCCGGGTCCACGCCGCGATCGGCGCGGTGCCCCAGCTCCAAGGCAACCTCCTCGATCAAATCTTCCTGGCCGCCCACGGCTTTGCGGCGCCCCATCTCGACCAGGATGTCGCGCGCCGACACGCCGTATTTCTGTGCCGCACGCTGGGCAAACAACAGAAACGAGGAGTAAACGCCGGCGTATCCCAAAATGAGCGACTCGCGATCGACGCGAATGGGGTGATCCATCATCGGTACCACCAGATCCTCGGCCACATCCATGAATCGGTACAGATCGACGCCCGTATGCACGCCCATGCGCTCGCAGACGGCCGCGAACACCTCGAGCGGCGTATTGCCGGCCCCGGCGCCTAAACCCGCCGCGGACCCATCGATGCGCGTGGCGCCCTCCTCCACGGCCGCCAGGGAGTTGGCGACTCCCATGGCGAGATTGTGATGTCCATGGAAGCCGATTTCCGTCTCGGGTCGCAGCGCCTCGCGCAGGGCGCGCACGCGCGCCGCGACGTCATCCGGCAGCAAAAAGCCGGCCGAGTCCGTGACATAGACGCAATTTGCACCGTAGCTCTCCATCAACCTCGCCTGCTGCGCGAGCGCCGCCGGCTCCTGCATGTGCGCCATCATCAGAAATCCGACGGTGTCGAGACCCAGCTTTCCCGCCACCCCGATGTGCTGCTCGGCGACGTCCGCCTCGGTGCAATGGGTGGCGATGCGAATGGTGCGGACGCCGCAGTCGTGCGCAAGACGCATGTGGTCGACGGTGCCGATGCCCGGAATCAGCAGCGCCGAGATGCGCGCATGCTTCATCCGCGGCACGACCGCGCGCAGATAGTCCTCGTCGGAGTGCGCGGGAAAGCCGTAGTTCACCGACGCACCGCCCAGGCCATCGCCGTGGGTGACCTCGATCAGCGGCACCCCGGCCGCATCCAGTCCGCTCGCGATGGTCACCATTTGATCGATGGAGATCTGGTGCTGCTTGGGGTGCATTCCGTCGCGCAGACAGTTGTCGTGCAACAGAATTTTCTTGCCTCGCAGATTCATTGAGGCGCCCTCATCGTCGAGGCCGCTTGCGGATCGAAGCGGCCGGAAGCAATCTCCGCGGCCAGCATCTCGCCGGTGCGCAATGCCGCCGCCGTCATGATGTCGAGATTGCCGGCGTAGCGGGGAAGGTAGTCGCCCAAGCCCGCCACCTCGAGAAACACCGACACGCGCCGGCCCTCGAACACCGGGCCGTTCGCCAGGCGGTAGCCCGGCACGTACTTCTGCACTTCGCCGATCATGGCCCGGATCGAAGAGCCGATGCGTTCCCGGTCCGGTTCGTCCACGGTCAGGCAGTGCACGGTGTCGCGCATGAGCAGCGGCGGTTCGGCGGGATTGAGAATGATGATGGCCTTGCCGCGTCTGGCGCCCCCGACCTTCTCGATGCCGCTTGCCGTGGTGCGCGTGAATTCGTCGATGTTCTTGCGGGTGCCGGGGCCCGCGCTGCGCGACGCCACGGTGGCGACGATTTCAGCGTACTCGACCGGCTGCACGCGGGATATGGCGGCCACGATCGGAATCGTGGCCTGTCCGCCGCAGCTCACCATATTGACATTCATTTCTCCCCGGCCGGCGTGCTCGGCAAGATTCACGGGAGGGACGCAGTACGGGCCCACGGCGGCCGGGGTGAGATCGACCACCGCAACGCCATGCTCCCTCAAGCGACACGCGTGCTCGCGGTGGACGTAAGCCGAGGTTGCATCGAAGGCGATGCGGATGCGATCGCACGCGAGGTGCGGGAGCAGGCCGTCGAGTCCCTGCGCGGTGGTTCGCAGGCCCGCCTCACGCGCGCGCTGCAACCCATCCGAAGCTGGATCTATCCCCACCATCCAGATCGGCGCCACCTTGTCGCTTCGCAGCGCCTTCACCATCAGGTCGGTACCGATGTTGCCGGAGCCGATCAATGCAACATTCACCTTGGTCACGTTGTCCTCGTCTTGCACGCTTGTGCCGATCTAGCCTGTGAACTCGTTGATGAGCACGCCGACGCCCTCGACCCAAACGCTTACCCGGTCGCCGGGCTTCAGGAAACGTCCGCGGGCCGCGCCGCAGCCTGCCGGCGTTCCGGTGGCGATGACATCGCCGGGGCTCAAGGTCAGGCGCGTGCTGAGATGGGAGATCTGCTCCGCCACGCTGAAAATCAGATTCGAGCTGGAGGAATCCTGCATCAGCTCCTCATTCACCCAGAGCCTAATGCCGAGATTCCCGAGATCGCCGATGTCGTCGATCGGACAAATCCACGGACCGAACGGCAGCGCGCCATCGAACGATTTCTGGCTCACCCAGTCGTAGCGGAACGGCGAGTCGGCGGCCACGCCTTCGCGCCGCAAGTGGTCGCGGGCGGACAGATCATTCACTATGCTGACCCCGGCGACGAAGTCGAGCGCCCTGTCGACGCTGACGTCGCGGCATTCGCGCCCGATCACGACTGCAATCTCCGCCTCCCAATCGACTCGCTTCGAGTACGCGGGCAGCGAGATGCGGCTGCCGGGTCCGCGCACGCATGCAGCCGACGCCTTGATGAAATGCCACGGCTTGAGTCCGAGCTCGTGCGGATCGGGTTCGGGCGGGAGGTTCAGCGCCTTGGACATCTCGGCGACGTGATCGCGATAGTTGGCGCCGGCGCAGAGAATCGTCCCGGGATACAGGATGGGCGCCAGAAGCTGCACCGTCGACAGGTCAAGCGCTGCGGCGGCGCATTTGCCGGCGCGCACTTCGCGCGCGACTTGTTTCAACAGGGGATGAATTTCGCCCCAGCGTTGCAGCACAGCCAGCACCGACGTCATCGGTGGAGCCGAAGCCTTCGCAACACCGTGCGCGAGCGCGTCGGACACCTCGATTACCCGGTCATCGACGACCACGGCGGCGCGCGCCTCGCCGTTCGCAGCGGCGAAAGTTGCCAGTCGGTAGGAGTGATCGCGCATTGGCCGTGGGTCTCGGGGCGCCTTCAGCCCTGGGACGAGCCTTCAGGGCCTTGCGGCGAGCCCTTCGGCGCTTTGCGCAGCGTGGATGTCGGCCGGTCGAACTTTCTGCTCATGTGCCCCACTCCCTCCTGATCGCCGCGCTCGAACATCCACGAATAGCCGCCGGGCGGATTGGCCAGAATCTCCCAGGAATTATCGTCCGCGTCCCAGAAATAGAAACTATAGGTGCCATGCTGCACCATCGGTTTGCTGATCTTGTGCAGTTTCCAGATCGCCGCGTCTCGTACCGCCAGCCGATGGCATTCATCGACGTCATCCTCAGTTTCCACATCGATCCCGTTATGGTTGAGGAAGGGCATTTCGGCTTTTTTCCCCTCCGGCACCTGCACGACCACGTAGATATGGGCGCCGCCCAATCGGCACCAAATGGAAACCTTGCTGGCCCGGACGACCTCCAGCCCCAAGAATTCTTCATAGAACTTGCGGGTAAAGTCGAGATCCTTGCTCTCCAGTGTACCGTGGGACAGGAACTTGAGACTCAAAGTCGGCTGCACCGGCTTCCTCGCGGATTCGGTTGTCTCGGTCGTGACAGTTGGTTCATTCATGGACAGCTTCCCCCGTATCTACGGCATTATTCAGGATCATCGGCCGTCAACCAATCCCACATCCGCTCGATGATTCTTCCCGCGGTCGTAGCCCGGTCGGCGACCTCCTCCGGTGTGAACTCCCTGCCTTCGAGGCCCGTGCCGAGAATCGCGAGTTCAACCCGCGCCGCATCCTCGAGATACCAAGCCATGACGACCGCCTCTTCGATCGACGCTCCGACCGTGACCGCGCCGTTGCCGCGCATGACGATGCCGCGCGCCGGTCCCAGCAACTCCACCAATGCCGCGGCGCTTGCCGGATCGCGGACCAGGCGAGGGTTCGGGTAAAGCGGTGTGCCTGGGGCAAAGTAGGCACCGAAGCCATGGCGGGCGCGCGGGGTCAGTCCCAAAGTCGAGAGCGCGGTCAAGCTGGGCGACTGAAATCGCACGATTCCGCGAACATCGCCCCGTCTGCGGTAGATGTGCTGATGGATGACTACCTCACCCAGCGCATCCGGCGGCAGAGCCCCGGTCGTCGACACGGCCACCGGCGAGTCGCCGGTGCCGGTCAAACCGAGCGGCTTGGGCGGACTCACGATGAACCTCTCAGAATCCGTTCGCAGGCTGCAATGTCCGTAGGCATGCACCAACCCCGCGCGCGCCATGGCTCGTGCCGCAACTCGAATCCTGCGGGCGTCGGCGGGAGCGGCTTGGCTCGGTGCGTCAGACACTGGCGATCTGCCGGGTTTCGAATTCAGGAATGTCGGGTACGGCGCCCCAGGCACAGTACGACGAATTGTGGGCCGGGAACTGGCGAGGCCGGTATCCCTCCTCATCCGTGATGTGCCGCACTCCGCACGAATATTCGTAGATCATTCCGTCGGGTCCGTCGAAGTACAGAAACATGGCGCCGGAGGTGGGATGCCGCCCCGGTCCGAAGCGAATCCGCACGTTTTTTTCGCGCAGAAAATAGTATGAGCGCATGACGTCATCGATGCTCTCTACCTGATGATTGATGTGCTGCACGCCGCTGCGCTGCGACGGGAACAAGGCGACTCGATGATGCACCGGGTCGATCCGCAGCAGCGGAGCCTCGCCGATCCAATCGCTGACCCGCGCGTTGCACACCGTGGTCCAAAAGGCTTCATCCTTGCGCGGAGCGGTCGAGTGCAGTCCGATGTGGGAGAAGCCCGTGATGCCGGCATCGCGCGACGGGAAGTAGCGCCGCCCGCTGTGCGCCGGGCGGGCCACCAACTCGATGGCATTGCCGCTCGGATCTTCGAACATGATGAGCGAGTCCACCTGCCGTTGCTCGCACTCGAGCCGCGTGCCGGCGCGCACGCGATGACCCGCGTTGTCGAGTTCGGCCGCGGCGGCCTCGAGTTCGCGGACGGAGCCGATCTCGAAGGCGACGCTTTGGTCGCGGGGATTGCCCGCAGTATAGGCCAGCGTATGGTCGCGATCATCGGCGCGCAGATACGCATTCCCGCGGTCGCGACGAACGAGTTCAAGACCCAAGATTTGCGTGGCGTAGCGGACAGCGTCGTCGAGGTTGGCAGTCCCCAGGCGTACATAACGAATGTCTTTGAGCGATATCATCGGCCTAGCTCCTTGGCGCTGACGCCGCCGATTCCCCAGTGCTCCGCAGGCACCTCCGTGAGAATCACGCGCACGCTTTCCGGTTTGACTTTCAGAGTGTCGGCGATGGCCGCCGTCACTGCGCGAATCAGCGACTCCTTGAGCTGCGGCTCGCGTCCTTGGAGTATCTGCAGATTGGCGATTGGCATGTGAGACTACCCTGCGATCTTCAGGTGAATCGTATCGACAAGGAACCGAGCGCTTGGAAGCGCGCCGCGAAATGATCTCCCGGCTGCGCGGCCACCGCTTCGGTGATGCCGCCGGTCATCACGTAGGTTCCCGCGGGGATGACCTCCTCGCGCAGGGCGAGCAGATTGGCGAGCATGGCAAGACTCCACGCCGGGTGCCCGAGCACGGCCGCACCGGCGCCGAACGACACCGCTGCGCCGTTCCGCTCCACGACGACGCCCAGGGTACGGAGGTCGATATCCTGCAGACGGCACGCAGATCCACCCACCACATAGCGCGCCGACGAGGCATTGTCGGCGACCACGCTCGGTAGATCGAACTTGAAATCCGCGTAGCGCGAATCGATGACTTCGAGCGCCGGCACGGCGAAGTCGACGGCCGCCAACGCACTTGCAATGGTGCACCCGGGTCCCTGCAATTCGCGGCGCGTGACCAGCGCAATTTCCGGCTCGACCCTGGGATGGATGAGTTGCGATGCCGGCAATTCAGAGTCCGCGGCCACGCAGTATTCGTCCAGCAGAAATCCATAGATGGGCGATTCCACCCCCATCTGTTTCATCTTGGCGCGCGAGGTCAGGCCCATCTTCAACCCGGATACCCGGCTGCCGGCACCAAGCCGCCGATGGCGCAGCGACCACTGCACTTCGTAGGCATCCGCCAGTGTCAGCCGCGGCTCCATGTCGGAAAGTTTCGGCACCGTACGGCGCTCCCGCGCGGCGGTCTCGAGGTGTTGTGCGAGCTCTGCGATTCTGGCGATGGACAACGGCATTCGGGATTTGACCTTCAGGTGAATCGAATGGCGGCAGACCCGATGCCACCGATCGACAGATTCAGGCTGTCCCCGGCCACGACCGGTATCAACGCGCCCAAGGATCCGGACAGAATGATTTCTCCGGCGCCTAGGGTAATCCCGTATCGGCCGAGAGCGTTCGCAAGCCACGTCACGCAATTGACCGGCGATCCCAGCGCCGCCGCGCCCACCCCCGTGCATGCCACGGCGCCGTTTTTCTCCAGCACCATGCCGCAGGTGGACAGATCGAGGCCCTTGAGTTCGACGGCGCGATCGCCCAGGACAAACATGCCTCCGGATGCATTGTCGGCCACGGTATCCTGCAGCCGAATGCGCCAATCGCGAATCCGGGAGTCGACGATTTCGAAGCACGGCAGCACGGAATGGGTGGCATAGATGACATCCGCATTGGTGACGCCCGGGCCTTTCAGGTCGCGCTCCAGAAGGAAGGCCACTTCGCCTTCGGCTCGCGGCTGCAGCATCGTGGAAACCGATATCGCGTCGGTGGCTACCATGCCGGCGAGCAACTGTCCAAAGTCGGGCTCGCTCACGCCCAATGAGCGCTGCACGACGCGGCTGGTCAATCCGATCTTCTTGCCCACGATCCGATCGCCCAGGGCGAGGCGCCTCTTGATGACGTGCTCCTGGATCCGGTAAGCCTGCTCGAGAGTGAGGTCCGATTCGCGCTCCGTGAGGGGTTCGATGGGCACTCGCGTTCGCCAGCTCTCGAAGAGCTCGTCGCCAAATTGAGCAATCGCGGCCTCGGATAAGTTGGACATGGGGAGGAGCTGCCTTAAGTGGCTACGCAGACGTTGCGCAGTTCCGTATAGAACTCCAGCGAGTGCACGCCGCCTTCGCGCCCGATACCCGACTGCTTCGATCCGCCGAAGGGTGTGCGCAGATCGCGCAGGAACCAGGAATTGATCCAGATGATGCCGGCATCGATACGGGTTCCGAGCCGAAACGACCGCGCAATATCGCGAGTCCAGATAGTGGCGGCCAACCCATACGGCGTGTCATTGGCCAGGCGCACCGCTTCGTCTTCATCATCGAAGGGGCGGATATGGCAGCACGGCCCGAATATCTCTTCGCGCACGACGACGGAGGTCTCCGGCAGTCCGGTCCAGATCGTCGGCTGGATCCAGGCGCCGCCGGCCAGCGACTCTGGCATGCGGGGTATTCCGCCTCCGCAGACCAGCTCAGCACCATCCTCCAGGGCGCGGCGATAGTAACGCAGCACCTTCTCACGATGCTGCAGACTGATGAGGGGGCCGATCCCCGTGGCCTTGTCCGACGGATGACCCGGCCTCAAGGCCTCGGCCTTCTCTTTCAACGCGGCCACGAAGCGCTCGAATATCGGACGCTCCACGTAGACCCGCTCGGTGCCCAGGCAGATTTGGCCGGTATTGAGAAAGGCCGCGCGCGAAATTCCGGCCGTGGCCGCATCGAGATCGCAGTCGGCGAATACGATACCCGGGTTCTTGCCGCCGAGCTCGAGCGATACCGCGCGAATTCCATCGGAGGCGGCCTTCATGATGGCCGCTCCGGTCGCCGTTTCGCCGGTGAACGTGATTGCCGACACATCGGGGTGCCGGGTGAGAAATTCGCCCGCGGAATCGGCGCCGAACCCATGCACGACATTGTAGACGCCCGAGGGCACGCCGACGGTCTGCATCACCTCGCCGAGCAGAGTCGCCGTCGCAGGCGTCTCTTCGGACGGCTTTACGACTACTGTATTGCCGCAGGCGAGCGCCGGCGCTACCTTCCACGTCATCAGTAGCAGCGGCAGATTCCAGGGACAAACGACGGCGATCACGCCCTTCGGTGCGCGCACCGAATAGTTGAACGCCTTGCGTCCCTCGGGAGTCGTCATTTCGAAGAATTCGGTGGGCACATTCTTGACGGCATCGGCGAAGACGCGGAAGTTGGCGGCCCCTCGCGGGATGTCCACGTGCGAGGCGATGGACCGCGGCTTGCCGGTGTCGTGAACTTCGGCATCGAGAAAATCATCGAAACGCCGATCGATCTCCCGCGCCACCCCGTGCAGCATGTCGGTGCGCTGCGGCAGGGTCAACCGGCCCCAGGGACCTGACAATGCGGCGCGGGCGGCCTGCACGGCCGCGTGGACTTCGTCGCGCCCGCCCTCGGCCACAGTGCCGACCAGGCTGCCGTCCACCGGCGAACGCTTGTCGAAATACCGCTCCGATTGGGAGGGCACGAAGCGGTTGCCGATAAAATGTAAAAAAGTCGCGCCGCTCATGGACGGATGACGTTACGTCGCGGCATCCGGACGGTCTAATGAAAAGTCGACATACCTTCAATACACGGTCGACATACTGTCCGCGCGCGGATCGCCGCCCCGCCGGGCTAACTCGTGCAGGGAAGCGCCAACGGCGCTAGTATGCGTTCCAGGGGGACGGGCGTATGAGCTTTAACAGGCTTGACTTGAATTTATTGCGCGTGTTCGACGCGATTTTTCAGACGCGCAGCGTCACCGTGGCGGCGTCGAATCTGCATCTCACCCAGCCGGCGGTGAGCAAGCAGCTCAACCGCCTGCGTGAGCTGCTCGAGGATCCACTGTTCGTACGCACCAATGATGGAATGGCGCCGACGCCGCGCGCAGAGGCTCTCGCCGTGCCCGTTCGGCAGGCATTGAGCGAAGTGCGCAACGCCATCGAACGGCAGCTCGGATTCGATCCCCGCTCGTCCGATCGCACATTCAGGATCTTCACCAGCGATCTTGGACAGATGGTATTCCTGCCCAAACTGCTGGAACTCATCTCGCGGGAGGCCCCGGCGGTCAATATTCATACCGTGCAGGTACCGGCGCAGCGGATGCGCGGCGTCGCGCTCGAATCCGGCGACGTGGATCTGGCCGTGGGATATTTTGAAGAGTTCGAGGGGTCAATTCATCAGCAGGTCTTGTTCGAAGAACACTATGTCGGCATCGTTCGCACCAATCATCCGACCATTCGCGACACGATTACCTTCGAGCAGTTTTTGCAGACTCCGCATCTGGTCTATCAACCCTCCGGCGGCGGACACAGTTCTCAGGACAGCGTGGTCGACAAGGCATTCTGGGCGGCGGGGGTCGAGCGACGAGTCGCCGTGCGCGTGGCCCATACTATGGGAATCACTTCCATGGTATCGAACACGGACTTGCTGGTGGTTGTCCCGCACCGCCTCGCACGCGCCTGTGTCGAGCTTGTGGACGTCACGGTGCTCGAACTACCGATCGACATTCCGAAGTTCAATATCGCGCAATACTGGCACGAAAGATTCCACACCGATCCGGGGAATCGCTGGTTGCGCGGCGTGTTTGCCCGGCTATATGGCCGCCAGAGCGTGCCCGAACCTTGCGCCGTTCCGGCCACCGAATCAATCGAGGCATGAATTCAGTCGCCATCCGAGCTGCTGCCCTCCGGGCGACCTGATAACACGTAACGCCAAACCTGGCTCATTCCCTGCGGACATTCCCTGCATTTCGACAGGTGATTTGACGTTCGCGGTCCGCGAACCGTATCGTTTCTGCGGCGCGTAGACCGTCCTCGCCGCGAGCATTGCTCGAATTAGCCCAAGACGGCGGAAAGAAGCTATGACGGGAATTCTGCAAGGTAAAGCCCTGATCGTTACCGGCGCGGGGGGCGGCATCGGACGGGCGGCATCCATGGTACTGGCCGCCGCCGGAGCCAAGGTGGTGGTCAGCGACATCGTCGAGGGCACGGGCCAGGCGACCGTCGATGCCGTGCAAAGAGCCGGCGGGACCGCGCTGTTCGTCAAGGCCGATCTTGCCTCCGAGGCAGATGTGCGCGCTCTGGTGGAGCGAGCCGTGTCGGCCCATGGTCGGCTCGACGGCGCGTTCAACAATGCGGGCCTGGAACAATGCGCAATTCCACTGCACGAATTGACCACCGAACAGTGGGAACGGGCGCTTAGGGTCGATCTGACCAGCGTTTTCTGGTGTCTGAAATATCAGGTGATCGCGATGCTGGCAACCGGCGGCGGCGCCATCGTCAATACGGCTTCGTCGTTGGGGCAGGTCGCCATCCAAAATGCCAGCGAATACATCACGGCCAAGCACGGCGTGGTCGGCCTTACGCGGGCGGCCGCAGCGGAATACGGCAGCCGAGGAATCCGCGTGAACGCCGTACTCCCCGGCATCATCCGAACCCCGATGATCGCCCGACTGACCGAAGACGCGAGATTCAGCGCATTTTTCGACAAGCTCAAGGACCGTCATCCGATCGGGCGATTCGGCGAGCCGTCCGAAATTGGCGAGGCAGTCAAATGGCTGCTCTCCGATGCCGCGTCATTCATGAACGGCGCCGCCATGGCCTGCGATGGCGGGTATCTTTCCATTTAGCCGAGGTGAATCGTGTACAAATTGAGCCGAACGGTTCCCGTCAATGAACCTGGCAAATCATTCCTCAGCCGCCATGATGTCTGGAATGGCCTATTGATGAAGGCCAATAACGCGCTGCCCTACGTGCCGATCATGCAGAAATGCGCAGTCATCGAGAGGGGCGACGGTTGGTTGGTTCGGGATATTCTCCTGAACAACAATCCGCTGCGCGAGAAAGTGACATTCGAACCCGAAGATCGCGTGATTTTCGAACGCACGGGCGGCGACGAACGCGGCCGCATCGAGAACGTCATCGGCGAGGACGGCGCCGGCAATCTCACGCTGACTTTTTCTTTCGGGCTGACCAAGGAAGGCATGAAGGACGGAAGCGACGCCGAACAGAAGCACTTCGCGCCCATGGAGGGCGCCTATCTCGGCGCGGTGGCCTCCACGCTTGCGGCCGTGCGCCGCACCGTCGATGATCAGGGACGCGATAAAATGCCGATGGCAGACGAGATCGACAGCGCCGGCGACAATCTATGGATCTATGAGTTCTTCCGCTCGGCCGACACTTTGGATCTCGAACGCTTGTCGGCGCATATGACCGAGGATGTTCGCCTGACTTTCGCCAATTATCCGACCACCGCAGGCAAGCCGGCGTTCCATCAGGCCATCGGCGATCTATGGAGCCGCATCAAAGGCATGTCGCACAGTATTTCCGGTGCTTGGTCCTTGCACGGGGGGCGCATCGGCATCGGTGAATTGATCGTCATGTACACCCGGCGCGACGACACTCTATACACCATCAAGTGCGTCACGGTATTGCGGCGCCGCGGCGACAAGATACGCGACATTCGCATCCATGCCGACGTGACGCAGCTGTAGCGGCCAAGCATCATAGGTCAATTCAGAACGTCTATGGATCGATTGAAAAGCAAGGTTTGCATCATCACCGGGACGGGCAGCGGCATGGGCCGTGCCGCGGCCATGATGTTCGCACGCGAGGGTGCAGAAGTCGTGGGCTGCGACATCAACGCGGACAGCGCGAATGCCACACTCGACGCCGTGCGCAGCGCCGGCGGCCGAATGGTGTCGCTGCAACCCTGCGATCTCGCGCAGCGCGCAGACGTCGATCGGCTGATGCAATTCGCCGTCAAGCACTACGGCGGCATCGATGTGCTCTACAACAACGGCGCGATGGCCTACTTCGCCTGGCTGCCCGACATGAGCTATGACCAGTGGAGCCGTACCCTGCGCGAGGAACTCGATGTCGTGTTCCACGGCTGTCAAGCGGTGTTCCCGCACATGATCGCGCGCGGCGGCGGATCGATCATCAATGTGGGCTCCACCTCGGCGAAACTTGCCTTCGAGGTGCTCCCGCAACTCGCCCATGCGGCTGCCAAGGGCGGCGTCATTGCCATGTCCCGCCAGGTCGCCATGGAAGGCGGCAAGCACAAGATCCGCTGCAACACCATCTCACCGGGCTTGGTGCTGACCGGCCAGACCAAGGCGTTCATCGAGATGCCCGAATGGTTTGGGCCGATGCGCGCCAAATTGATGTTGGGCCGCGCCGGACTGCCGGAGGATATCGCCCCTCTCGCGACCTACCTCGCCTCGGATGAGTCGTCATGGGTGACCGGTGCGGACTTTGCCATCGACGGCGGTACCACGGCCTGGTGACCGGCGCGAGGCGTTCTGTCGACCACTGAGGCGCCGTCGGCCGAAGCGTCATCGGCCGAGGCACTA
>WNFQ01005384.1_pt1 | contig 16102 bp, 15 predicted proteins | sample 5400171 | NCBI WGS metagenome assembly WNFQ01 (sample SAMN13153356, study PRJNA577476) | soil metagenome | isolation source: 20 cm soil under Madrone tree | place: USA:California | collected 2016-06-14 | reverse complement strand
GAGCTGATTCACAGAACGCAGAAAGCGGCGCGGCTCATCCGCGGCAATGGCGCACTGGCTGCGCAGGTTGGCCTGCAGATTGGCCATCAGCAGGGCTCCCGCCATTCCCTTGCCCGCAATGTCGCCCAGCACGAGGCCAAGCCGGTCCTGACCGAGATCCAGAAAATCGTAATAATCTCCGCCCACCTGGCGGGCCTGAAGACAAGCGCCTGCGTACTCCAGAGTGCGAGCCGGCGGCATGCGCTGCGGAAAAAGCCTGGCCTGCACCTGGCGCGCGATTTCCAGTTCGTGCGCGGCGCGGCGTTCGGATTCCAGCTTCTGAGCGATGGCGCGGCGTTGCGATTCCACGCTGAGCGTCAGTTCATCGAACCATTCGTTGTACTTGGTTTGGACGTCCTCAGTGACGAAGTAGATGCGGGTGTCCTGCCCGATGAGATTGTATTCGTCGGAGCCGGGCGACGCCTGGGCCAGGGAGAGATTGGCGTTGCCGTCGGGAGGAGCAACCTCAATCCAGCGGCCGCCCCATTCGAAGCGCTGGTCCGCCACCACGCGGAAGCCCAACTGGTCGACGTAGAAGCGGAGGCTGCGTTCCTGATCGCGAACAAAAATCATGATGAAGTGCAAGGACATGTAAGGGTCCCGGCTGTCCAGGCGCAGGAGGGAGCGGTCAATTCCAAAGGGTAAAGGGGAGTCGGCCATTCGCGGGATTATACGTAAATATTCAAAGCAACCGGTAGGAGCCGTCACCCAGGAATTCGAGGAGATCCATGTCTCGAAGGACTTGAAGTTGTTGGCGGATTTTGTCGTTGATGTGGTGGTTTTGCGGATGAAGTTCCGCTAGTTGGTCCGAGTGGTCGTAAACTTCGGAAAGTACAAACTCATTTTTCTTCAGAGAGCGAACTACATTCAGGACATCGAGAGTCCAGCCGCGTTTTTCGATATTCAACTTTTCTAGAGGTTTAACCCGATTGTATGCTTCTCTGACTTTAGATGGCGAAACCACTTGACCGTCATAGATAACGGGAATTCTTGTGTCGAGCGGAATTCTGTCCAATAGAAAGTTGCATCCAACCCAGCCGTGTCTTTCGGCTTTGGGGGATAAAGGTTTGCGTTTTTCGAGTAGTGAAACGCTAAACGCGAAATGAGGAATGAGTGTGAGGCCTCTGACGATGAACGCCGGTCGCTCGTATTGAAGCAGGAAAAGACTCGGAGTCCGGTCTTCCAAGATACTTCGCCTCATTGCATCGAAAGCACCATCTTGGACGCGCTTACCGAAAGGCGAGGATTTGCTGATTTTCTTGACCCCTTGCGCGCGCGGGTGTAGAGTCGGCGCTGTAGGTCCCTTCCTCTCAGTTCCCAGTCGATCGTAAGGAGGTATACATGTCGTTCCGAAAAGCCCTATGGGCCTTTGCCGTTGTGGTGTGCTTGGCAACACCCGTCGCTGTCCAGGCGCAAGGAGAATATCTCGACGTTTACATCGCCAAGGTGAAACCAGAAAAAGTTACGGAGTTCAATGTCCTTTCCAAGAAATGGGTGGATGCCAACCGCCGCTTCAACGGCGACCATTGGCTCGCAGAAGAAACCGTTTACGGCGAGGGAAACATCTACGTGTTCGTCAGCATCCGCAAAGACTACGCTGATATCGACAAATCCAATGAAGCGAGCATGGCCGCAGTCAACAAGGCGCTCGGCAAGGAAGCCACGATGAAAATCCTTCAGGACTTCAACAACTGCCTAGAATGGTCCCACAGCGAGCTTCGTCGTCGCCGCATGGACCTGAGCCGTAAGCCCCCGACCGATCCAGAGTCCTACGCCAAACTCATCGGCGAATCGCGGCTCTTGCGCACGACCGCCGTGCACATCCGTGCGGGTCATGTGCCGGAGTTCGAAGAGTTGCTAAAGGATGTTAAGGAAGCCGGCGAGAAGAAAGCGGACTTGCCGCCTGTGCTTGTTTCACAGGTTGTGGAAGGCAGCAAGGGCGCTACGTTCTATGTGACGACGCTACGCTCTTCGATGGGCGGCTTCGACCACAACCCCACGCTTCGCGATATTCTCGGTGAAGAAGGCTTCAAGAAATTCCAGAAGGTGAACGCGGACGCGGTGGAAACAGCCGAGTCCGTAATCTACCGTTTCGCTCCGGACATCAGCAATCCTCCCGAAGACGTGGCGCAAGTAGCCGCGGACTTTTGGCATCCAAAAACGATGGGAATTTCCGCTTCGACTTTGAAACCAAAGGCTAAAGCCGAAAACACGATGGAACCAACGGCCGCCAAACAACCCGTACCTGTGAAGAAGCCGTAGCCCAAGTTTCCGGCACGGAGTTTCTGAAGAATTTCTCGGTAGAAAAAGAAGGAGGGCGGGCGCTTTCGGAGTTAGGCCGAATCACGCCCGCCCTTTTTACTTCTCGCGAAGGTTCAGCCTATTCGCTCAACTCTTCGCGCCCTTCATGTCAATCGTCACAGGCTCCGCCAGCTTGAACGTCACTGGAGTTTCCGGGCGAAGTTTGATGTCCTTCTTACCCGTGACTAGGGCAACAGTCGTGCCCGCTGCCGCGCCGACCGGTCCTCCGATCAGCGCGCCTTGTCCTCCGGCCGCTACGCCGCCAATGGCTGCTCCGCCAGCGGCACCGCCGCCGATCCAGGCCCAGTTGCGTTTCTTGTGGTCACGGCCGATTCGCGTCGAAGGCGTGGTTCGCACGTCATACGGCTGGCCGTTCACTTCCACGCTTTGCAGAGCAAGCTGCAAGCGCGCGCGGCCCATCAGCCTTCCCGAGTGTTTCGCGTCCACGACAACGCCTTCCGCGCGGGCGCCTTCGGGAATGGCCGTTTTGCCGTCAACGACCACCGCTTCTGAAACGGTGGCATCGAAGTGGTCGCCAGGCCGGTCCTGGTTGCTACTTACGGCCTGGTCCAGAGTCACGTGGATTGGAGTGAGCTCTGGCACCGTCACGGGATCCGGCCGGTTGGCTAGGGTAGCGGCGCTAACTACCAGCGCTAAGGCCAGTAGCGTAGCTCCGCCCCCGACGAGGTAGTGCCGTTTGGTAAGAGTCATAAGCACCTCCGACTGTAATTAGAGGCACGGGTTGCCCCTCCCGCCGTATCTGTAACGTGTTCATGATAAATGGGATAGTTATCTTCAGGCTGTGAGTATGCGGTAAGACGTGCGGTCACGGTGAACTTTTGGGGTACTGCAAGTACTAACCTCTTCTTGGAACGCCGGTGTCCGCATCGACGCCTTGTTCTCCTTAGGCCTGTTCCTGGCAGGTATCCTTCTTCTCGTCACAATCGCGAAGTCTCGCGCGCCGCTGACGCATCTCATCTGCGCTACACTATTTGCGTAAACAAACATGAATCGCCCGGCTTTCAAACTCGCGTTCGCACTCTCCGTTGGTGCCCTCATTTTTTCCGGCTGTCATAACACGCACGCCGACGCGCGCACGAAGCCGGTTGCGAAAGCTCAGGAACCATCCGAGGTTCATAACCTGATTCGCTTCGTAAAAAATCCCGCCGCGGCGCCGGCGCTGCAAGTGAACGATCTCGACGGCAAACCGATTTCGCTCGACGACGTAAAAGGCAAAATTGTTTTGCTCAATTTTTGGGCGACGTGGTGCGGACCGTGCCGCGAGGAAATTCCCGACCTCATCGAGCTGCAGAAGAAATACAAGGACCAGCTGGCCATCATCGCGCTGGCCACGGACGAAGACGAGCCCGCCGAAGTGAAAAAGTTCGCGCAAAAAGCCGGCATCAACTACCGCATCGGCATGGCCACCGATCCGCTGCGAGTCGAGTACGGCGGCATTCCCGCACTGCCCACGTCTTTCATCATTGACGCGCAAGGTCGCGTCGTACAAAAGCACATCGGCTTGAATGACCCGAGCATTTATGAACTCGAAGTCCGCGCGCTGCTCGGGCTTCCCTTTGACGGCAAGGTCGATTATTTCGAAGACACCGGGCAAGTGTTCTTGAAAAATGCGGAACGCGCCACGGAGCTTCCCGGCGTGGATCTTTCCAAACTTACGCCCGCGCAAAAGACGATCGCGCTGCGGCGCTTCAATTCCGAATCGTGCACGTGCGGCTGCAAAATGACGCTGGCGCAATGCCGCGTCAACGACACCGGCTGCGCGTTCAGCAAAAAGATGACTGCCAAAATTGTTTCCGAGCTTTCTCACGCCCCCGTAAAAACCGACGCGCCCGCTCAATGAATCCCAAAATAATCTTTTTCATGTTGCTGATTCTTTCGGCAACGGGATTCATATCTCCGCCGATCGCGCTCTGCGCTGGAATTATTTTTGGCCTTACTCTTCCGCATCCTTACGCCGCTGACGGCAAAGCGCTCTCCAGGTTTCTGTTGCAAGCCTCGATCGTCGCACTCGGCTTCGGCATGAATCTTCATGAAGTCCTGAAAGCCGGCCGCAGCGGATTTCTCTACACGGCGATTGGAATCACATTCGCCATGCTCGCGGGTCTGGCGATTGGAAAACTGCTTGCGGTTCGCAGCACAACTTCTTATTTGATCTCGACAGGCACGGCGATTTGCGGCGGCAGCGCCATCGCCGCAGTCGGCCCCGTTTTGAATGCGAGCGAAGAAGAAATGGCCGTTTCCCTCGGCACCGTTTTCATTTTGAATTCGATCGCACTTTTTGTTTTTCCGGTGATCGGAAGATCGCTCGGCCTTTCGCAGTCGCAATTCGGTCTGTGGTCTGCGCTCGCCATACACGACACAAGTTCCGTCGTCGGCGCCGCGTCGCGTTACGGCACGGAAGCGCTCATCATCGCGACCACCGTCAAGCTCGCGCGGGCGCTCTGGATTGTTCCGCTGGCGTTCTTCACCGCCGCAATTAAACACGGAAAATCCAAAGTCACGATTCCGTGGTTCATCCTGTTTTTCTTTCTTGCCGCAGTCGTCAACACCTACGGCCCACAAGACGCAGCGCTTTCGCAAAAGTTCTTCACGCTCGGAAAACTCGGCCTCACCGCCACGCTCTTTCTCATTGGCACCAGCCTCGAAGTCGGTTGGCGCCCGCTCGCGCAAGGCGTTCTTCTCTGGCTCGTCGTCGGCTCGCTCTCGCTCTACTTCATCCACATCGGCTGGATTTCCCTCTCCGGAACCTTTTGATTGCGGCGCGCCCAACGAACAGACTAAACTCCCGCATCCCCTTCGGAGGTGTTTCATGAATCGGCGAGTCGGAATTTTGGTCATCGTCCTGATGCTTGGCGGAATTTTTACGGTGCTCGACGCGAACTCGCGTCCCGCGCCGCAAGCCACGCGCAAAGCGGTCAATCTTCCCGATAAATTTGTGCAGGCGCCCTTCAGCGATGCGATCCTGTCCGGGAACACTCTTTACATGGCGGGTCGCATCGGCCTCGACAAGAGCGGGAAGGCCCCGGAAAAGATCGAAGACGAGATCAAGCTCCTTCTCGACAGCGAGAAGGACGTTCTCGCGCAAGCCGGCATGACTATGGATGACCTGGTCTACGTGCAAATTTCGTGCACGGACCTCTCTCTCTTCGACAAATTCAATTCGATTTATAAGTCCTATTTCACAACAAAAGACATGCCGGCCCGCGAATTCATCGGAGTCGCATCTATCCTCCGCGGCGGCCATTTCGAGATGCAGGCCATTGCGGTCAAACAGTAGGGGCTTGACAAGAGCTCCCAATTGCTTTACATTAACACTGTTAAGTAAATGAGGAGTGCTTCCGTTATGGGTGTTCGAGAACGCCGGGCTCGCGAAAAGCGCTTTCTCCGCCAGGAGATTCTGGACGCGGCCAGCGAGCTTTTCGTTAAGGAAGGCTTTGAAAATGTCTCCATGCGTCGCATTGCCGATCGCATCGAGTACTCGCCCACGACGATTTATCTCTATTTCAAGGACAAGGCAGAACTGCTCGAAAGCATTTGCCAGGAAACATTCGCCAAGCTGATTCAGCGCCTCACGAAGATCCTGGAGCAGCCGGGAGACCCAATTGAGCGCCTAAAACGGGGCCTCTTGGCGTACGTCGAATTCGGACTCGAGAATCCGCATCACTACCGTTCGACATTCATGACCCCTTTGCCGGACGAGGTCGATCACGAAAAATACGTAAAGCCGGAGTCCGCCGGGATCCAGGCATTCGATTTCCTTCGACGCTGCGTTTACGACTGTATCGCGGCTGGCAAGTTCAAGGTGAAAGACGCCGAGCTGGCCAGCCAAACGCTCTGGGTCGGCATTCACGGCGTGACCTCCCTCCTGATCACCCATAGCCATTTTCCCTGGGTCGGTAGGGAGAAAGTGATTCGGGGCACAGTGGACACGCTCGTGGCGGGACTAGAAGTAGGCAAATTCTAGGGACTTAATGTGCTTATTATGTTGGCCATAGGGGAAGGATTGAAAGAGGCCAGGTAAGCAAAAAAATTTCTTTCATAAATTAACACTGTGCATCTAGTGAGCGATGTTACTTTTTTCTGAAGCGAGCGTAGTAGCAAACGAGGACACCAATGGGACTCCTTGCAAGACGGAATCTGTTTCACGACAAAGTGCGCTTCGCAGTCACTTTGACGGGCATCGTCTTTGCGCTCGTCCTGATTATCATTCAATTTGGCCTGTTCCTCGGCTTCACCACAACCACTTCGAACAACATTGACCATTCGAAGGCCGACCTCTGGATTGTGTTTCACGGCGTCGGGTATTTCGATACGGGCCGCACCTTCTCCGAGCGCAAGTTCTATCAAGTGCTCGCCACTCCCGGTGTTGCCCAAGCGGAAAAATACATGCAAGCTTTTGCGCGCTGGAAGCGACCGGACGGCCGCATTGAGAACATTCAAATCATCGGGGTGCGTCCCGGCAGTCAAATGGGGCAGCCGTGGAACGTGATTTCCGGCAGCGCCGCGTCGCTAAAAGAAGAAGATGCAATTCTGGTTGACGATCTCTATCGCGAAAAACTCGGCGTGCAAAACGTCGGCGACCGTGTGGAAATCGGCGGTCATCGCGCGCGCGTCGCCGGCTTTACTCGCGGCATTCGCTCTTTTACGACTTCTCCCTTTGTGTATGCATCGTTTAAAAGCTCTCTCGATTACACGAATCCAACTTCGAACGAAAACGACGTCGGCTACATCCTGGTCAAAGCGCCGCCCGGATTTTCCGTAAGCGAGTTGAAGAAGAATTTAACCGCTCGCCTGAGCGACGTGGACATTTACACGACGGCGGAATTCAGCCGCAAAACGCGTTTCTACTGGATGTTCACGACTGGCGCCGGCCTCGCGGTGCTGACCGCGGCGTTGATGGGATTGATTGTCGGTGTCGCCGTGGTCGCGCAAACCATCTACGCAGCCACTATGGATCACATTCGCGAATACGGAACGCTCAAGGCCATGGGCGCGACGAACGCTTATCTCTACCGCGTCCTTATCGAGCAAGCCGTTTGGAGCGCCGTGCTTGGCTATGCGCTGGCGATGGTAGTCGCTCACTTTATTGTGACTGGCAGCGAAAAAGGCGGCGCGCTGATCCTCATGCCGCTCGAAATGAAAATCGGCATGTTTGCGCTGTCCATCGTGATGTGTGTCGCGGCGGCGATGGTTTCCATCAACAAAGTGACGCGGATTGATCCCGCAATGGTTTTCCGGGGCTGAGGTGACATTTTCATGCGTACAAAAACAAACAACGCGCTAATTCGCGCGAGTGGCATCACAAAAATCTATCGCGAAGGCGCAACGGAATTGCGCGCGCTGAGCGAGGTAGGTCTGGAAATTCGCGCCGGGGAACTGACGTTGCTCATGGGGCCTTCCGGCAGCGGCAAAACGACTCTGCTTTCCATTCTCGGATGTATTCTGCGCGCCAGCAGCGGCTCCCTGGAGGTGCTTGGAGAGTCGGTCGAAATGCTGCCGGAGAAGGAGTTGCCGCGGGTTCGCCGCGAAGCCATCGGCTTTGTGTTTCAGGGTTTCAATCTGTTTCCCGCGTTGACCACGGTGGAAAATGTTGCGCTGGCCTTGGATGTGCGCGGCGTGAGCCGGGCCCAAGCGGAGGCGCGCGCTGCAGAATTGATTCGCGAAGTAGGCCTCGCGGAGAAAAGTAGGTCCTATCCCGCGGATTTGAGCGGCGGACAAAAGCAGCGCGTGGCGATCGCTCGCGCCCTCGCCGGCGATCCTCCAATTGTTCTAGCGGACGAACCGACCGCCGCCCTCGATTCCACGAGCGGAAAAAGTGTGATCGAGCTTTTGCAAAGGCTCGCGCATGAACACGGACGAGCTGTGGCGATGGTCACTCATGATCCACGTGTCCTTCCCTACGGCGACAGAATCATCCACCTGGAAGACGGGCGCATCGTTCGCGAAGAGACTCAGCAGGAAACCGCGATGTTCGCTGAAGCGGCACTCGCGTCTTGAAAAGAATTTGCGAAATTAGAGATCGTGCAGGCAAGGAGTCTGGCAATGAAAAAGACACTCTATTTTGCGGCAGGAGCGGCAGTGATTTTGGCCGGAGCGATGGCATTTGTTTTGCGCGGCCGAGGGGAAACGGTGTCCGCGGCTGCGTCGGCTTCCAAGACGGTGGATGACGGACTAATCGCTGCGCCGGGTCGGGTCGAGGCGATCAGCGAAGAAGTGCGCGTCAGCTCCGAACTCAGCGGCAGACTTAAGAGTGTGAACGTGGAAGAAGGCGATCGCGTCAAGCGCGGTCGGGTTCTCGCCGAACTTGAAAATGCGGATTATCGCGCGCGCGTCGCCAGTGCCGAAGCCGAGCTGGCACAGCGCGAAGCGGAATTGCGCCGCACGATGAACGGTTCGAGAACCGAAGAGCGCCGCGAAGCGGATGCAGCGAAGCAGGCGGGCAAGGCAGTTCTTGAAAACGCCAAGAGTGAAGCCGAACGGCGGCGCGGTCTGGCGGGACGCGGCGTGATCTCCCGCGATGAAGCAGACCGCTACGAGCGCGCATATCGCGTCGCGCAAGCCGAGTATGAACAGGCATCGCAGCACTTTGCGCTTGTGGACGCACAAGCCCGCGAAGAAGATCGCTCTAAAGCGGAAGCCAACGTTTCCGAAGCGCGAGCCAAACTCTCGGAAGCGCGGGCCATTTTTGAGAAGAGTTTTCTGCGTGCGCCGATGGACGGCGTAATCTTGCGCAAGCTGCGCCACACCGGCGAAAGCGTTTCCACGCAATTCGATTCGCCAGTGATTACGATGGCGGACGATTCGGTTTTGCGCGTTCGCCTGGACGTGGACGAGACGGATGTCGCAAAACTCAAGGTGGGCCAGAGGGCCTACGTGACGGCGGAGGCCTACGGCGGTCGCAAATTCGAAGGGCGCATTATCCGTGTGGGCCGGATTCTGGGGAAAAAGAACGTCCGGACGGATGAGCCGACCGAACATGTAGATACCAAGATTCTGGAGACCCTGCTTGAATTAAATGCCGGCGAAAAGCTACCCTTAGGGCTTCGCGTGGAATCCTACGTTGTGCTGAATCGCTAGTCGTGCTAATATATGGGCATCCTTATGCTGCCTATATCAAAGCAAGTGCCCATATATTAGCTTTCCTCCCGCCCATGGTTTGATTCGTATTTTGATATCCCCTGTATTTACATAGGTTTACGTTTGAATTAGATTTCATTGCCTTTGGAGCTATTCATGCAGCCTATCCTAGCGGAAGCGAGTTTAGACATGTTGAGAATCACAACCGAAAAGAAGCGCGGGCGGAATGTGCTTAATGTAGAAGGCCGTCTTTCCGGGCCCAGGGTCCAGATGCTTGAACAATGCTGGCGCGAACTGCGCGCGGGATCGCCCGAGGACAAGTTTCACGTGAACCTGTGCGGCGTGACCTTCATTGACGCCGCCGGGAAAGCCCTCTTGAAAGCCATCTATAGCGATGGCGCCCAGCTGATTGCGGATGGCTGTCTCAATCAGGCCATCGTGCAAGAGATCACCACAGAAGCAAAATCCGCGGTTGGCGAGAAGCGGAGTAAGGGCCCCAGCTTCTTTTTTTATGCTTTGTTTTTCAGTCTTCTTTGGAGCGCCAAGCCTGGTTTCGCGCAGGCCCCGACGCAAGCTTCGTCACCGAATCAAGTTTCTTCGGAACCTTTGAAGCTGACCCTTGAGCAGTCGGTTGCGCTGGCGCTGAAGCAGAACACGACCGCGCAAATTGCAGTCTTGACCGCGGCGCAGGCAGAGCAGGACAAGAACATCGCGCGTGCCGGTTTGCTGCCGGACGCGGAGTTGCAGGTTTCCGATCAAGCGCGGCGGCAAAACCTTGTGGCGGGATTTGGGACAAAGATTCCTGGTATTCCGCAACACTCCGGGCCCTTTCAAATCTTTAATGCAGGAGTTGGGTTTGGCGCGCCAATTTTCGATCTGACGCTTTGGCGGAGATACCAGGCTGCAAACGAACTTGCCGGCGCAGAGAAAGCGACAAGCTATTCCACCCGCGAGCAAGTGATTTTGCTGGTTGTTTCGCAATACATCGGCACGCTGCGAGCCGTGGCGAACGTTACCGCTTCCAAATCACGCGTCGATTTGGCTCAGGCGCTTTACGACCAGGCGGCGGATTTGCAGAAGGAAGGCGTGGGTACTGGAATTGACACCCTGCGCGCCAACGTCGAGTTGCAAAACGAAAAGCAGTCCTTGATTCAGGCGGAAAACGATCGCGATTCTTCGCTGTTCATCCTGAGCCGGCTTCTGAATCTCGATCCGCGGCAAAAAATTCAACTGGCCGATTCGCTGGGCTTTTTCGACACGCCGCAACCGGAGATGGAGCCGAGCATTGATGCGGCGCTGGCGACCCGTCAGGAATGGAAGTCCGTCGAGCAACAAATCAAAGCCGCGCAGCGCGACAAGCAGGCTTCACAGGCGGAGCGCTTGCCGTCGCTGCGGTTTGACGGCAACTGGGCGTATCAGGGAATCAGTTCAACCACGGGAATTCCGGTTTACACGTATCAAGCCGGAGTTGTGATGCCGCTCTTCACCGGCGGGCGAATTCGCGCCGAAATCGTGAAAGCAGATCTTCAGTTGAAGTCACTGGCGGAGCAAAAAGCGGATTTGCGCAATTCGATTGCGCTGGATGTGAAGACTGCGCTGCTGAACCTCGAATCGGCGCGCAACGAAGTGCAGGTGGCAAATCTGGGCGTTCAGCTTGCCAACGAAGAAGTGAACCAGGCGCGCGACCGCTTCAAGGCGGGGGTGGCGAACAACATTGAAGTGATTCAGGCGCAGGACGCGCTGGCACGCGCGAATGACAACCAGATCATAGCGCTCTACCGGTTCAATCAGGCGCGTGCGGATTACGCCCGCGGAATCGGCCAAATGGAAAAAGTTTACGCGAAGTAAGAGAGGAACCCGGGGATGAGTATTGAAATTGAAGTCGGACTCGAAAACGCGGCGAAAGTAAAACCGAAAACGGAAGAGCTCCGCCTCGACGAAGAGCTCGCCACGCCAAAGCCAAACACCAAGCTGCGCAGGCTGTTGATTTTTGGCGGCTCGGCCCTTCTTGTGATCGTCGCCGGCCTTTTCATCTATTACTTCAACCGTGAAAGCACGGACGACGCGCAAGTGGACGGCCACATCACGCCGATTTCCGCGAAAGTCTATGGCCGCGTGGCGGAAGTTCTCGTGGACGATAACCAGCCGGTGAAGGCCGGAGAGCCTCTTGTGAAGCTGGACGCGCGCGATTATCAAGCAGCGCTGGACCAGGCTAAGGGACAGCTCGCGCTGGCGGAAGGCGAAGCGCAATCGGCGGGTGTGGATATACCGCGCACGCGCGAAAACACCGCGAGCGGAACCTCCAGCGCGGACGCACAACTGAGCGGCGCACAAGCGGATTTGATGCGCGCGCAAGTGACGTACGACCAGGCGCGCACTTCGGACCTCGCGTGGGCGCAAGCCAACGTGGATAAGAGCCGCGCAAACGCAAAGTTAGCACAGGCGGATTTGGCGCGATTCCGTCCGCTGATGGAAAAGGACGAGATTTCGAAACAGCAGTTTGACGCGGCGCAGGCAAATGCGGATGCGACGGCAAGTGCACTCCGAGCGGACCAGGAGAAATTGGACCAGGCGCAGCGCAATGTGCAGGTTGCCAAAGCGCAATTGGAAGCGGCGCAAGCGCGCGTGCAGCAAGCGCAGGCCGGCGTACTTTCTGCGAAAGCGGACACGAAACAAGTGGCCATGAAGCAAGCGGACGCCGCCGCGAAAATCGCAAAGGTACAACAACAGCGTGCGGCGGTGGAAGCGGCGCAGTTGAATCTGGAGTACGCGACGCTCACCGCGCCGGTGGACGGCGTTGTGACGCACAAGCAAGTAGAGGTCGGACAAGTCGTGCAGCAAGGACAAGGACTGCTTGTGGTCGTACCCCTGCATAACGTCTGGGTGACGGCGAATTTCAAAGAGACTCAGTTGAAGAAGATGAGGGCCGGACAGAAAGCCGAAGTGAAAGTGGACACCTACGGGAAAACTTTCAGCGGGCATGTGGACTCGATTGCAGGCGCGACGGGCGCGGTACTGAGTTTGCTGCCGCCAGAAAATGCCACGGGCAACTACGTGAAAGTCGTGCAGAGAATTCCCGTGAAGATCGTGCTCGATCCGATTCCGCAGGAAAAAGCGGTGCTGCGGCCGGGAATGAACGTCGAAGCAACCGTTGTGACGAATTGAACGAAGCGAAAGAAAGCGAAGCGAGCGAACGAGCGTGAAGAACAGGCTGCTTGCCAAATTGAGGATGCCGGACGGGACGATCAACCCCTGGGTGATCGCCGTGACGGTGACGCTCGCCACGTTCATGGAGGTTCTGGACACTTCGATCGCGAACGTCGCGCTGCCGCATATTTCGGGAAGTTTGTCGGCGGGCGCGGACGAATCGACGTGGGTGCTCACCTCGTATCTCGTTTCGAACGCGATCGTGCTGCCACTTTCCGGCTGGCTTTCTTCGCTCGTGGGCCGCAAGCGTTTCTACATGATGTGCGTGGCGCTGTTCACGGTGAGTTCGTTTTTGTGCGGACTGGCCCCGAGCCTGGGCGTGCTCGTGCTGTTCCGGATTTTGCAGGGCGCGGGTGGCGGCGGTTTGCAGCCGAGCGAGCAGGCGATTCTGAACGACACGTTTCCGCTGGCGAAGCGGGGTATGGCGTTCGCGGTGTACGGAATCGCAGTCGTCGTGGCGCCAACGATCGGGCCGTGGCTCGGCGGATGGATTACGGACAATTTTTCGTGGCGCTGGATTTTCTACATCAACATCCCGGTGGGAATCCTGTCACTGCTTTTGACGTCTGTACTGGTGAGCGATCCGCCGTACATGAAAAAAGCGAAAGTGAAAGACGGCTTCCGCGTGGACTACATCGGAATCGGTTTGATCAGCCTGGGGCTCGGCAGCATGCAGATTATTTTGGACAAGGGCCAGCGCGAAGATTGGCTGGCGAGCGGACTTATACAAGTGTTCGCCGTGCTGATGGTCGTGGGACTAATCTCGGCGATTTTCTGGGAGTTGCGGCAAGACCATCCAGTGGTGGATTTGCGGATGTTGAAGAACCGGAATTTCGCAATTGCGACGACAGCAATGTTTTTCCTGGGCTTCGTGCTGTATTCGAGCACGGTCCTGATTCCGCAGATGCTGCAGCAATTGCTCGGATACACGGCGGAGATGGCAGGCCTGGCGCTGTCGCCGGGCGGCGCGGTGATCATGCTGATGATGCCGGTCGCGGGATTCCTGGTTTCGCGCGTGGACACGCGAGCGATGATTTCGTTCGGGTGCATCGTGTGCTCGGTTTCGCTGTTCGTCATGGCGGGCTGGAATTTGCAGCTCGATTACCGGCACGCGGTGTACGGCCGTATGCTGCAGAGTTTCGGGTTGGCGTTCTTGTTTATTCCGATCAACGTCTCCGCGTTCGCGTACGTACCGAAAGAATTGACGAACATGGGCACGGGCATCATCAACTTGGCGCGGAACATCGGCGCGAGCGTGGGAATTGCAACGGTGACGACGTGGCTCGAGCGCAGAACGCAGGCGCACACGGCGCGGCTCGTCGAGCATGCGAATCCGTTCAGCCTGGCGTACCAGAAAATGCTGGCGGGATTTACCGCGACGTTCACCACGGCCGGCTCCACGGGGCCGAATGCGGCAGCGAAAGCGACCGGAATGGTTTACGGCGTAGTGCAGCGGCAAGTTGGAGTTGAATGAAACGAAGCTGATCCGCGCGGGGCAACGCGGAGACGCGCAGGCGGTGGACACGCTGTTCAAGCGGTACCAGCGTCCGCTGTTCCAGACCGCGCTTCGCGTGCTCGGAAACGCCGAGGATGCGGAAGACGCTCTGCAGGAAGGAATGCTGAGCGCGTACCGCAACCTGAAGCGGTTTGAAGGGCGCTCGCAATTCTCGACGTGGCTGACGCGCATCGTGATCAACGCGGCGCTGATGAGGCGGCGCAGCATGAAGGCGCGGCCCGCGGTGTCGCTCGATGAGCCGGCGCGTGAGGATGAATTGCCGGCAAGCGAGCGGTTCGCGGACGACAGCCCGGACCCGGAGCAGGTGTACGTGGGGACGGAGCTGCGCGAAATGATCAACGAAAACCTGGAGGAGCTTTCTCCGCTGCTGAAGTCGGCGTTCGTCCTGCGCGAGGTGCAGGGCTATTCGACCGGCGAAGCCGCGAAGACGCTCGGCGTGACGGAAAATACGCTGAAGGCTCGGCTGTGGCGGGCGCGGCATCAGCTTGCGGAACGGCTCGGCAACCGCCTGAAGCGAATGAAGGACGGCATGACAGGCGGAATGGGCGATGCGGAGTGCAGCTACTGCTAAAGGACGACGCAATGAAGTAAGGAAGTAACGAGGTAAAGAAAAGGCAAAGAGGCCGGCGAAAGCGCCGGCCTTTTTGTTTGGCAGCAGATGGATGTTGGTGACAACCCATCACACTGCTTTACGCAGGTAACAGCCCTACGCCGCCCGTCGACGCCAATTAAGGACACTCCCATCACGACCGTGTGAGACCTTTGGGTTTTTTGTTGAAGCCCCCCCAAAAAATTATAACCAATTGTGCTGTTGGCATCGCATATTGCGTAGGAGAAAGCATGTCAGTAAGAAGCGTCCAATTTACGGTTGCAGCGCACATCATGGCCGCCCTTGGTTTTCGAAACAGCGAGGAAATCCGTTCGGCAACCCTCGCTGAAAGTGTGAATGCAGACCCCACATTTGTGAGGAAATCTCTCTCGAAACTCTCAAAGGCCGGCCTGATCGTCACAACGCGCGGTAAGAACGGCGCGAGCAGGCTCACGCGTTCCCCTAAGCAAATAACGCTTTTGGACATTTATCGCGCCAGCGAGGCACCTCCAACATTCGCGATTCATAGTTATCCAGTGGAGAAGAGATGCCCGATCAGCCGCAACATTAAGGGATCCATGTCGTCGGTCCTAAAGAAAGCGCAGGAGAGCTTCGAGAATAGTCTTGATGGAATTACGCTCGCCGATGTAGTTGGCGAAATCCGTCGCGCGAGCCGATGATTTCAATACGCCGCTGGTGAATCGGCAATCTGTAGAAGTGATTGCGCGGATTGTATCTACCGCCCCGATGGGACGCATGGGGGAACCCGAGGAGGTTGCCAAGGTGGCGTTGTTTCTCGCTTCGGATGACTCCAGTTTCGTCACGGGTATCGAACTGTTCGTCGACGGCGGCAGAGCCCAGATCTAACCGAAGCAGTGGGAGACTTTTTGGCGGGATCGTTCGGAAGGCCAAGCAAGCTTCTTCCGCTATTGTCATCAACTCTGATAGAACGCGTTTACCGGGAAAGTTAAATCGATCCGATCCCCAATAAGATAGCGTTTTTCACGCTGCCTTGGGCACAGGTAGCAAGAGTAAGTGCTTTCTCATTGAGCCTCAGAGGGCGCGGGTGACAACAACCGCGTGGATGCCCAATCCTATTGACCGTCACTTTTCCCGGAGTCTTTTTGAGTGGAGCCGGCCTGCCAGTATTGATTGAAGCCGATGTACTCCGATGGCAGATTGGCAAGAATTGTTCGGCGCAATTCGAGAATGTCCACGGTACCCAGTTTTTTGTACAGAATCTTGCCGTCGGGAGCGAGGATGACGGTATAGGGAACCGCGGAATCCCAGGCCGGGTCGAACGCCGCCTGCATGGCCGCGGTGTCATTCGAAGCAAACAAAAGGTTGCGGCT
>WNFQ01004667.1_pt1 | contig 16106 bp, 14 predicted proteins | sample 5400171 | NCBI WGS metagenome assembly WNFQ01 (sample SAMN13153356, study PRJNA577476) | soil metagenome | isolation source: 20 cm soil under Madrone tree | place: USA:California | collected 2016-06-14 | reverse complement strand
AGGGCTATCACCTCAACATGTTCTGCATGTCGCTGATGAAGGCGGAGAACCGCAAGGCCTTCAAGGAGAACGAGGCCTCCTATCTTGACCGCTTTGCGTTGACGCCACAGCAGCGCGAAGCCATCCTCAAGCGGGACTACAACCGCATGCTGGAGCTCGGCGGCAACATCTATTTCACCGCCAAACTGGGCGCGACCGACGGCCATTCGTTCCAGCACATCGCGGCCGTGATGACGGGCGCGACCCAGGAAGACTATGCCAAGATGATGCTTGCCGGCGGCCGTTCGGTCGAGGGCAACCGCAGCAAATCGGGGCGCAATGCCGCAAAACCTGCGGCACGCAAGGCGGCTGGCAAATCCGCCGCCAGGGCGGGCGCCAAATCCTCTCCCCGCTCGGCTGCGAAGCGTACCAAGAAGGCAGGATCGAAACGTGGCTAGAATTATCGCAGGCGTAACCTCGTCGCACGTGCCGGCCATCGGCGCTGCGATTGATCTCAAGAAAACCGAGGAGCCCTATTGGAAGCGGGTGTTTTCGGGCTTCGAAAAATCCAAGGAATGGATGGCGAACGCTAAGCCGGACGTGGTCATCGCGGTCTATAACGACCATGCCTTCGATCTCACCATCGTCAACAAGATGGAGGTCGACCACGGCCTCACGGTGCCGCTCAACCTGATGTTCGGCTCGCCCGCACAATGGCCGTGCCCAGTGATTCCGCTCGCCGTCAATGTGGTGATGTATCCGCCGCCCACGGGCCACCGCTGCTACATGCTGGGCCGCGCGATCCGCAAGGCCGTGCAGTCCTATCCGGAAGATCTGCGCGTGGTGGTCATGGGCACCGGCGGCATGTCGCACCAGATCTCCGGGCCGCGGGCGGGGCTGATCAACAGCAAATTCGATAAGGCCTATCTCGACGGCCTCAGCCGGGACCCCAAGAAGCTCGCGCGCATCTCCCACATGGAATTCATGCGCGAGGCCGGGGCCGAGGGCATCGAGATGGTGATGTGGCTCATCATGCGCGGTGCGCTCGACGACAAGGTGAAGGAGGTGTACCGCTTCTACACGGTGCCGGCGTCCAACACTGCGGTCGGCCACATCATCCTGGAAAATATCGAGCGCAAAACCAAAGCCAGGCGGCCTGCCCCGGTCCGGGAAAGCCCTTCAAAAGGGAGACGCGCTGCGGCCCATCCAGCCAACCAGGTCATGGTCAGGAGCAAGCGATGAAGATTTGCGTAGCCGGGCAGGGCGCGTTCGGTCAGAAGCATCTCGACGCCTTGAAACGTATTGCGGATGTCGAGGTGGTGTCGCTCGTCGGCGGCAACCAGGATGCGACTGCGGAAGTTGCAAAGAAATACCGCATCCCGCATTGGGGCGGCGATCTTGGCGAGGGCATCGACCGCGCCGACGCCGTTATCCTTACGACTCCGACCCAGATGCACCGCCGCCAGGGCGAGCAGGCGATGCGCGCCGGCAAGCATGTGCTGATCGAAATCCCGATCGCCGACAGCGTGGTGGACGCAGAAGCGCTGGTGAAAATCCAGCAGGAGACCAGTGTGATCGCCATGGGCGGACACGTGCGCCGCTTCAACCCGAGCCACCAATGGGTGCACCGGCGCATCCAAAAAGGCGAGCTCAAAATCCAACAGATGGACGTGCAGACCTACTTCTTCCGCCGTTCAAACATGAATGCCGCCGGCAAGCCGCGCAGCTGGACCGACCATCTGCTGTGGCATCACGCGGCCCACACCGTCGACCTGTTCCAATACCAGACCGGCGAGACCGTCTCGGAGTGCTTTGCGGTCCAGGGGCCGCGTCACCCGCAACTCAAGATCGCCATGGACATGGGCATCGTCATGAAGGTGCCGTCGGGCGCCATCCTGACGTTGTCGCTGTCTTTCAACAACGACGGCCCGATCGGCTCGTTCTTCCGCTACATCTGCGACAACGGCACCTACAACGCCTATTATGATGATCTGTTCGACGGCAAGAAGAGCCAGATCGACCTCTCCAAGGTCGACGTGTCCATGGACGGCATCGAGCTGGAAGATCGCGAATTCATCGCGGCGATACGAGAAAAGCGCCAGCCGAATGCGAGCCTCGCCCAGGTGCTGCCTTGCATGCACGCCCTGGGCAGGATCGAGCAGATCATTGATCCGCGCCGCGAAGCACACGCGTAGCGGGCAAAACTGCACATTGCCTGAACGCAGGCATGCTCCGGATCGATTCTTTTGATGGGCAATCCGTCCTCATACGAGGACGGTGGTCCCCCGGCTCAAACCTGCGCGTGACGCGCGAAGAATAGCTCAACTTCGTCGGGATACGCGTCAATCTCTCGCTCGATAAGCGTTATCAAACTCGCGAAAAATGGCGCGTGCAAATTTCTCAACTGAATCGCAGACGATGTTGCGGGGGGCCGCCGCAAATTTATCGCAATCCAATGCTGGCGTATTTAGGATTTGTGTCTAGTGGGATTTTGAACCTCGAATTTCAGCGTTCGGTTCGAGCAAGAATGCCGCCCCGCCTGGGCATTTCAGCAGCCTTCAGAATTCCATCGCAGATGCAGAAAGGTTCGCGATCCCGGGGAGGGGTATAGATCATGTGCATTCGATACATTGTCGTGGTTTGCATTAGCCTGTTCGCACTTCCAGAGATTTCAGTCTCGCAGACCGCACCGCGGGCGCCCGTTGCGCCACAGACTTCGCTGAGTGCGACAGGCGACCAGTCGAATGAGACGTGGACAATCCCGGACCGCAACCGCATCAATGAAGGAACGGTGACGGTGATCACGGCGCCCGTGGGTGGGGCCACGGCGATCTTTGGCACCGATCTGGCGCGGGTGCTCGATGATGATGCGACGATTCGGGTTCTTCCCGTTATTGGCAAAGGGCCGGTCCGCAACGTGGTCGATATACTCTATCTCAAGAGCATCGACATGGGAGCGGTTGCCGCCGACGTGCCGGAATTTTATAGATTGCAGTATAAGATTCCAGACATTGCATCGAGAGTTAGATATATTGCAAAGCTTTATCACAATGAGTTGCATATTATCGCGCCAAAGTCAATAAAATCTATATTTGACCTGGAGGGCAAGAAGATCGTCGCACAAACTGACGTGGGATATTACTCTGCCAAGGTGATTTTGACCCGCCTCAATATCAAGGCCGCCACGTTTGACTATCGAACCGACGACGCGCGAGCTCTCCAAAAAATCGCTGATGGCGAGGCTGACGCATATATTACCAGCACAGGCAAGGTATTTGGGCTAGCTAGAAACCTCAAGAATGAAAATGGCGCGCTACACCTGGTGCCGGTCCCATATGACCGCAGGCTGCAGGATATGTATCTGCCGACGACATTGTCGAGCGAGGAGTATCCGAATCTCCTATCGCCGGGCGAGACGATCGAAACGATCGCCACAAGCGTGTTGCTGGTAAGCTTCAATTGGCCCGAGAATACCGAACGCTACAACCGAGTCGCCCGGTTTGTGGATGTATTTTTCTCGAAGATAGAAGAGTTTATGAAACCGCCGCGACATCCGAAATGGAAGGAATCGAGCATCGCTGCCACAATTCCTGGATGGCAGCGCTTCAAGGCAGCAGACGAGTGGCTCGCCCGGCACAACATGTCGTCTGTGTCGCAATCGGCCGAAGTACAAAGGATCAGATTTGAACAGTTCTTGTCCGAAAATCGGATTCAAGTAAGCAACGATCCTTCCAGGCGGGAGGCAGTATTTCGTCAGTTCCTGGAATGGGAGAGGCGAAAAGTCGCTCCGTAGTCTGCGTCTCAGCGAGTAAGTGCCCTCAGGCGCGATCCTAACGTTGTCGCTATCGTTCAATAACGACGGCCCGATCGGCTCGTTCTTCCGCTGCATCTGCGACAACGGTCCTTCCTCAGGCTCCATGATGACGCTGGCTACGTGTGCAGCAGGTAGCAGCCGATTCAACGATTTCGGGAACAATATAATATTGCAGCTATCCCTAGAGAAAAAATTAAGCGCATAATTTGCGACGCTGGCGTAATCTGGCGGCTCGTTCTCGCATCGTCACGAGCGTCCCATAATCTTTGGCCGTTGCGGCAAAGTTTGCTTGGGGGCTAGGGTAATGTACATTCCAAATCTTAAATTTGTTGTGGCTTGCGTTTGTCTCTGCATGCTTCCTGGCTACGCAGCGGCACAGACCGTTCCGCTCGTACCGGCGCCGCGGCAGCCGGTTTTGCCGAACACGGCTACCGACAGCTCGAACGAGACATGGACGATCCCGGACCGCAACCGCATCAATGAGGGAACGGTGACGGTGATCACGGCGCCCGCGGGCGGCGCCACCTCGGTCTTTGGCTCCGATCTGGCGCGCGTGCTCGATGATGATGCGACGATTCGGGTTCTTCCCATTCTTGGCAAAGGCCCGGTTCGCAACGTGGTCGATATCCTCTATCTTAAGAGTATCGACATGGGAGCGGTCGCTGCGGATGTGCCTGAATTTTATAGGCTGCAGTACAAGATACCGGACATTACGTCGCGACTCAGATACATTACAAAGCTCTATCACAATGAGCTGCATATTATTGCGCCCACCTCGATAAAATCCATATATGATCTGGAGGGAAAGAAGATCGTCGCGCAAACCGACGTTGGATATTACTCGGCCAGAGTAGTTCTTTCTCGCCTGAATATCAAAGCGACTTTTGACTATAAAACCGACGATGCGCGTGCTCTGCAGAAAATTGCCGATGGCGAAGCTGATGCATATATCGGCAGCACCGGCAAGGTCTTTTCGTTGGCGAGAAACCTCAAGAACGAAAATCGCATGCTGCATCTGGTGCCGGTTCCGTATGATGCCAGGTTGCAGGATATGTATTTGCCGACGACATTGTCGAGCGAGGATTATCCGAATCTCCTGTCGCCTGGCGAGACGATCGACACGCTTGCGACGAGCGTGCTGCTGGTGAGCTTCAATTGGCCGGAGAATACGGAGCGTTACAATAGGGTCGCGCGATTTGTGGACGTGTTCTTTTCCCGGATAGAAGAATTCATGAAACCGCCGCGACATCCAAAATGGAAGGAGGCGAGCATTGCGGCTTCAATTCCGGGCTGGCAACGCTTCAAGGCCGCGGAGGATTGGCTCAGGCAGCACAACCTGTCGCCACTGTCGCAAACAGCCGAAGTGGAAAAGATCAGATTTGATCGCTTCTTGGCCGAAAGGCGGGCGACAGGCGGCGTTGACGCGGCCACGCGAGAGGCGCTCTTTCGCCAATTCCTGGAATGGATGAAGCGGAACGAATCCCGACGTTAGCCTCCATCGCGTCCGCACGTCGCACTACTCAATTGACCGTAAGGCGTGATACGCTAAAGTTGCTTTTTAGCGAGCCTCGCCACGCCGAATTCCGACGAAATTCTGGGCACCGCGAAAGGAACTTTTCGCTTTGGCTGCGCCGAGTGAAGTCACGGCGGGCGGATGAAGCTTATCGGGTCATGGGAGAGAAAGGCCATGTTTCGCACAACGGTAGTAAACAGTGTCGTGGCGGCCGCTGCGCTCGGCCTCGCCGCCGCCTCTGCACAGGCGCAGAGCACCGTGAAGATCGGGGCGCTGCTGCCGATGACCGGCCAGCAGCAGTCGACCGGGGTGCAGATCGCCGCCGCGATCCGCCTCTATATGGCGCAGAATGGCGACACCGTCGCGGGCAAGAAGATCCAGGTCATCTTCAAGGATGACGGCGCCGTGCCAGACAATTCGAAAAGGCTGGCGCAGGAATTGATCGTCAACGACAAGGTCAACTTCCTGGTCGGCTTCGGCGTCACCCCGGCCGCGCTTGCGGTCGCGCCGCTCTCGGCCGAGGCCAAGATCCCGCAGATCGTGATGGCGGCCGGCACCTCGATCATCACCGAGCGTTCGCCCTACATCGCTCGCACCAGCTTCACGCTGCCGCAGTCCACCGTCATCATGGCCGATTGGGCGCTCAAGAACGGCGTCAAGAAGGTCGTCAGCATGGTGTCGGATTTTGCCCCCGGCATCGATGCCGAAGGGTCGTTCAAGGAGACCTTCACCAAGGGCGGCGGGCAGATCCTTGAGTCGATCCGGGTGCCGCTCGCCAATCCGGATTTTGCGCCGTTCCTGCAGCGCGCCCGTGACGCCAAGCCGGACGCGGTGTGACAAGGCCGGCATCAAGATCATCGGTCCCGGCGACGTCACCGACGACGACCTCCTCAACGGCATGGGCGACCAGGTGATCGGCACCGTCACGGCGCACATGTATTCGGCCGCCCATCCGTCCCAAGCGAACAAGGCCTATGTGGCGGCGTTCAAGAAGGCCAATCCGAATCTCCGGCCCAATTTCATGTCGGTTGGCGGCTATGACGGCATGCACCTGATTTACGAGGCGCTCAAAAAGGCCGGCGGCAAGACCGACGGCGACTCGCTCGTCGCCGCCATGAAGGGCATGGCATGGGAGAGCCCCCGCGGTCCGATCTCGATCGACCCGGAGACCCGCGACATCGTCCAGAACGTCTATATGCGCAAGGTCGAGAAGGTCGACGGCGAGCTGTACAACGTCGAGTTCGAGACGTTCCCGAACGTGAAGGACCCGGGCAAGGTCAAGAAGTAGGCGCGCTATGGTGTGGGGGGTGATCACGTTTGCTCCGACGGACCCTGCTCCCTCCCCCCTTGTGGGGGAGGGTCGGGGTGGGGGGTCGGGAGGTTGTGGCGCGGCGGTGCCACAGCGCGCGACCCCCACCCCCAACCCCTCCCCACAAGGGGGAGGGGAGGAGCTCGCGGCACCATTACGGCGTAAGCCCGCGCCTTTGTCCCCGGCCCTCCCCCGCAAGCGGGGGAGGGAGAAGCACCGGGCCTTGTCATGCTAACCATCCTGTTCGATGGCGTCGCCTACGGCATGCTGCTGTTCGTGCTTGCCTGCGGGCTTTCGGTCACGCTCGGGCTGATGAACTTCGTCAACCTCGCCCATGGCGCCTTCGCCATGGCGGGGGGGTACATCACGGTCGTCCTGGTCAACCGTGCCGGGTTGCCGTTTCTGGCGGGGCTCGTGCTCGCGTTTTTCGCGACCGCGGCGATCGGCGCGGTGCTGGAACGCACGCTTTACGTTCACGTCTACGCCAAGAGCCATCTCGACCAGGTGCTGTTCACGATCGGCCTCGTTTTCATGTCGGTAGCGGCCGTCGATTACGTCATGGGCTCCTCCCAACAGTTCGTGCAAATTCCGGCGGCGCTGCAGGGCCAGTTCAATGTGTTCGGGGTGGGCGTCGGCCGCTATCGTCTGCTCATTATCGCGATATGCGGATTGCTGACCGTGGCGCTGCAGTTCGTGCTGATGGCCACCCGCTTCGGCAGCCGGCTGCGCGCCGCCGTGGACGATCAGCGCGTGGCGCGCGGGCTCGGCATCAATGTGGGGGCGGTGTTCGCCATCACGTTTGCGGTCGGCTCGGGGCTCGCCGGCCTCGGCGGCGCCTTGGGCGCGGAGATTCTCGGCCTCGATCCCATCTTTCCGCTCAAATACATGATCTACTTCCTCATCGTCGTCACGGTAGGCGGCACGTCGAGCATCACCGGGCCGTTCCTTGCCTCGATCCTGCTAGGCATCGCAGACGTAATGGGCAAATACTACGGTGGGCACGACACCAAGATAGGCGGAATCGTCATTCACATTCCTGACATCGGTGCCTTCGTGATCTATACCATCATGATCGTGGTCCTGATCCTGCGCCCGCAAGGTCTGTTTGCCCGCGGCACGGCGAGGTAGCTGCCGAGGGACGCGATGAGCAGCAAGATCGACACTACCGTTACCCGTTTTCTGGCCAGCCGCGCGCGCTTCGGTCCGTTTGAGTTCGCGTTCTGGCTCGCGGCCTTCGCGACCATCTATCTCCTGCCGGGCCGTCATCTCATCCTGACCGAAACCGCGATCTGGGGCTTGTTCGCGCTTTCGCTCGATCTCATCCTTGGCTATGCCGGGATCATCTCGCTGGGCCATGCGGCCTTTTTCGGCGTCGGAGCCTACGCGGCGGGCCTTCTCGCCAAGCATGAGATCATCGTCGAGCCCTCCATCGCCCTCGTTTGCGCCGGGCTCCTGGCGGCCGCCCTCGGCTTTGCGACGAGCTTTCTGGTGCTGCGCGGCTCGGACCTGACCCGCCTGATGGTGACGCTTGGCGTCGCCCTCGTCTGCTTCGAACTCGCCAACCGATTCGCCGAGCTTACCGGGGGCGCCGACGGTCTTCAGGGCGTCACCATCGCGCCGGTGTTCGGCGCCTATCGGTTCGACATGTTCGGCCATACGGCTTACGTCTATACGCTGGCCTGGCTTTTTGTGCTGTTCATGCTGGCGCGGCGCATCGTCAATTCGCCGTTCGGGCTGTCGCTCAAAGCCATCAAGGGCAATGCGCTGCGCAGTTCCGCGATCGGGATCGCGGTGAATTGGCGGCTCGTTGCCGTCTATACGCTCTCGGCGGGCTATGCCGGGATCGCGGGCGGCCTGCTGGCGCAGACTCAAGCCTTCGCTTCACTCTCCATGCTTTCGATCGAGCGCTCAGCCGACGTCTTGCTGATCCTCATCATCGGCGGCACCGGCTATCTCTATGGCGGCCTCATCGGCGCTCTGATCTACCGGCTGCTGCAGGATTATCTCTCCGACCTCACGGCGCGTTACTGGCAGTTTTGGATCGGCTTGCTGCTCGTCGCCATCGTGATCGTCGGGAGGGAGCGTATCGGGGGGTGGGTCCATTTTGTCGAAAAGCAGGTTGCGCGCGCTCTTCGCCGACGCGACACGACCTCTCCGGCGGACCAAGGCGTGTGACCATGACGGCCGCATCGGCGATGCCCGTGCTGGAGACGAGGAACCTCGACAAGCGGTTCGGCGGCATCTTGGCCGCGAGCGCAATCTCTATCGCGATCCGCAAGGGCGCGCGCCACGCTCTGATCGGCCCCAACGGCGCCGGCAAGACCACCTTCGTCAACCTGCTCACCGGCGTGCTACGCCCCTCGGGCGGCGAAATCCTGCTCGACGGCGCGTCGATCACGAACCTCGAACCGCACCGGCGGGTGCGGCTCGGCATCGCCCGCACCTTCCAGATCAACCAGTTGTTCGCTGACTTAACGCCGATCGAAACGCTCGGCCTTGCCGTCTCCGAGCGCCACGGCTCCGGCCGCGACTGGTGGCGCATCGTCGGCAGCCGCGCCGGCATTACGGCCGAGGTGGCTGAGCTGCTGGAACGGTTCCGGCTTGTCGACGTCATGACCGAGCGCACCGCGATCTTGCCTTACGGCAAGCAGCGGCTCCTTGAAATCGCGGTCGCCTTCGCATGCCGGCCGCGCGTGCTCCTGTTGGACGAGCCCGCCGCCGGGGTGCCGGAGGCGGAGCGCCAGGAAATCCTCGCCACCATCGCGGCCTTGCCCGCAGATGTGACCGTGCTCCTGATCGAGCACGACATGGATATCGTATTCAGCTTTGCGGACCGCATCTCGGTATTGGTCAATGGCGAGTTGTTCGTCGAAGGTCCGCCCGACGAAGTGGCGCGCGATCCGCGCGTAAAGGCCGTCTATCTCGGTGAGGCGCTCGATGGCTGAGCTGTTGAGCCTCGAGCGCCTGAAGGCCGGCTACGGCGAAGCCGTCGTGCTTGCCGAGATTTCGCTGCGACTTGACTACGGCCAGTCGCTGGCGCTGTTGGGCCGCAACGGCATGGGCAAGACCACGCTGATCAACTCGATCGTCGGCGTCACCCGCTACCGGAGCGGCACCATTCGCCTCGACGGCCGCGATATCACCAAACTGCCCCCCGAACGGCGCGCCCGCGCCGGCGTCGGCTGGGTGCCGCAGGAGCGCAACATCTTCCGCTCGCTGACGGTCCACGAGAACCTCACGGCGGTGGCGTTGCCGGGATTGTGGACGCCGCAAAAGGTCTACGCGATGTTTCCGCGGCTGGGTGAGCGCAAAGCCAATCTCGGCAACCAGCTTTCGGGCGGCGAACAGCAGATGCTCGCGGTCGGCCGTGCCCTCGTGCTCAACCCGAAGATCATACTGCTCGACGAGCCGCTGGAAGGGCTTGCGCCCATCATCGTCGAGGAACTTTTGGCTGCCCTCAACCGCATCATCCGGGAGGAGGGCATGTCGGCCATACTGGTCGAGCAGAACCCGCAAAAAATCCTTGGCGTGACCGATCGTGCAGTGATTCTCGAACGCGGGACCGTCGTGCATGAAGCCGCCAGCGCGGCCCTGCGCGCCAACCGTGCCGTCCTCGAAACCTATCTCGGCGTTACGGACCAGGGGCCGCGGCGCGGCGTCAAGAGCGCCCACTGATCGCCCCCGCGCCGTTGGGCCATTTCCCACCTCTTCCCAACAACGGTATGGGTTTACAAATCGCGCCCGATAAGGGAAACAGCGGTCAAGAAAATCTCACAAGGAGGCGTCCATGACCGTCCGAACAAAACCGCCCTTCCGCGCCGACCATGTCGGCTCGATCCTGCGCTCGGCGTCGCTCAAGGAGGCGCGCGAGAAGTGCGAGAAGGGTCAGATCACGGCGGGCGACCTCAAGGCGGTGGAAGACGAGGAGGTTCCAAAGATCATCGCCAGGCAGGAGGAACTGGGCCTCAAGCTCGCGACCGATGGGGAATATCGCCGCTCCTGGTGGCACTTCGACTTTTACGGCATGCTTGACGGCGTCGAGATCTACGAGCTCGATCACGGCATTCAGTTCCAGGGCATCCAGACCAAGCCGCGCAGCATCCGTGTCAACGGCAAGATCGGGTTTTCCAACCACCCGATGGTGGAGCATTTCCGCTTCCTCAAGGCGCACGCCAAGGTGATGCCGAAGATGACCATTCCGAGCCCCAGTGTGCTGCATTTCCGCCTGGAGCCCGGAGCGGTCAGCAAGGATTTCTATCCGCACCCCGACGCTATCTTCGACGATCTCGGCGCCGCCTATCAAAAGGCGGTGCGCGCCTTCTACGACGCCGGATGCCGCTATCTGCAATTTGACGACACCGCCTGGGCCTATCTGTGCTCGGACGTCGAACTCAAGAAGGCGCGCGACCGCGGCCTCGATGTCGATCATCTCCAGGAGACCTATACCCGCACCATCAACAAGGCGCTCGAAGCCAAGCCCGCCGACATGACCATCACGACCCATGTCTGCCGCGGCAATTTCCGCTCCACCTGGATCTCGTCCGGCGGCTATGAGCCGGTGGCGAAGAACTTGTTGGCGAACTGCAACTACGACGGCTATTTCCTCGAATACGACAGCGAGCGCGCGGGCGGCTTCGAGCCGTTGCGGTTTCTGCCCAAGGGCGACAAGATCGTGGTGCTCGGCCTCATCACCACCAAAGTCGGAACGCTGGAGGACAAGGCCGACATCAAGCGCCGCATCGAGGAAGCGACCAAGTATGTGGCACTGGAACAGCTTGCATTGTCTCCCCAATGTGGCTTCGCCTCGACCGAGGAAGGCAACGTACTCGCCGACAGCGAGCAATGGGCGAAGTTGCGGATGGCGGTGGAGATTGCGCAGGAGGTGTGGGGATGACCATGAGCCGGGCGACTCCCCCGTTCCGCGCCGACCATGTCGGCAGCCTGCTGCGTCCCGCAGCCGTCAAGGAAGCGCGCGCCAAGCGCGCCGAAGGCGCGATCTCAGCTGAGGAGCTTAAGGCCGTTGAGGACCGCGAGATCGAACGCCTGGTGAAGAAGCAGGAAGAGATCGGGCTGCAACTTGCGACCGATGGCGAGCTGCGCCGCTCCTGGTGGCATTTTGACTTTTACACCGGGCTCGGCGGCGTCGAGCTCTACGAGGCCTCTCACGGCATTCAGTTCGCGGGCGTCGCCACCAAATCCCAAAGCATCCGCGTGGTCGGCCGGGTCGACTTCCCCGGCCATCCGCAAGTCGACCATTTCGGCTTTCTCAAGTCAAAGGCGCGCGTCGCGGCGAAGATGTGCATCCCGGCGCCCGGCACAATGCATTTCCGCCAGGGCCGCCAGGCGATCTCCCCGGAGATTTATCCGGATCTCGACACCTTTTTCGCCGATCTCGCGGCTGCTTACAAAAAGGCGGTGCGCACCTTCTATGATGGGGGCTGCCGCTATTTGCAGTTTGACGACACCGCCTGGGCGATGATGTGCTCGCCTTTCGAGCGCGAGCAATCGAAAAAACGCGGCGACGATCCGGATGCGCTGCCGGCGCATTATGCCCGCATGACCAATATGGCCCTCGCCGACAAGCCAGCAGACCTCGTCGTCACGATGCATTCGTGCCGCGGCAACTTCCGTTCCAAGTGGATCGCCGAGGGCGGCTACGAGCCAGTGGCAGAGCGGATGTTCAACGACGTCAATATCGACGGCTATTTCCTCGAATGGGAGACCGAACGCGCCGGCGGCCTTGAGCCGCTCCGCTATCTGCCGAAAGGCAAGAAGATCGTGGTGCTCGGTCTCGTATCCTCCAAGCTCGCCGCGCTGGAAAACAAGGACGATATCAAGCGCCGCATCGAGGAGGCGACGAAATACGTGGCGCTCGATCAACTTGCACTTTCGCCGCAATGCGGATTTGCCTCCACCGAGGAAGGCAATGTGCTGGCCGAGGAGGAGCAATGGGCGAAGCTGCGGCTTGTGGTCGAGGTGGCTCGGGAGGTTTGGGTGTGAGGGCAAAGGGCCAGCGGCCATCCTTCGAGACGCGCGCAAGAGCGCGCTCCTCAGGATGAGGTCTTTTCTTGTTGCAGCCTCATCCTGAGGAGGTCGCCACCGGGTCCGGCCTTCGGCCGGCCCGATGACAGGCTCCGCGACCGTCTCGAAGGATGCGGACGCGGCACAACTTTCCAGTAAGCTTCGCATCCGGGAAAGCTCCACACCATGCCCCGCACCACCCCTCCCTTCCGCGCCGACCACGTCGGCAGCCTGCTGCGCACTGCGGCCCTCAAAGAGGCGCGCGCCAAGCGCGAGCGCGGCGAAATCGGCCCCGACGCGTTGCGGGCTATCGAGGACCAGGAAATCATCAAGCTGATCCGTAAGCAGGAAGAGGTCGGCCTCCGTTCCGTCACCGACGGAGAATATCGCCGCGCCTCCTGGCAGACTGATTTTCTGCTCGGGCTTGAGGGCGTCGAATCCTACTACGGCGAGCGCAAGTTCAAATTCCAGGGGGCGCAACCGCGGCCTATTCTGTTGCGCCTGAAAGGCAAGCTCGGCGGATTTTCCGGCCACGCGATGATCGACCATTTTGGCTTTCTTGCACGGCACGCCAAGGCGACACCGAAGAGGACGATCCCGTCGCCGTCGACACTGCATTTCCGCTACGGCCGCGAGGCGGTGCCGGAAACGATCTATCCGTCAATGGAGGATTTCTATCGCGATCTCGGCGCAACTTACCGCAAGGTGGTGCGGGCGTTTGCGAACGCGGGCTGCCGCTACCTGCAGCTCGACGAGGTCAACCTCGCCTATCTGTGCGATCCGGCCCTGCGCGATCAGGTGCGCGCCAGGGGCGATGATCCCGTCACCTTGCCGTTCATCTATGCCGGCATGATCAACGCAGCCATCGCGGACATTCCCCCCGACATGGTCGTGACGATGCATCTGTGCCGCGGCAATTTTCGCTCGACCTTCGTGGCATCGGGTGGCTACGAGCCGATCGCCGAGATGCTGTTCAATACGATCGGCGTGCACGGCTACTTCATGGAATTCGACACAGCCCGCGCCGGCGGTTTTGAGCCACTGCGTCTCGTGCCGAAGGGCAAGCAGGTCGTGCTCGGGCTGGTGACATCGAAAGCCGGGGTGCTTGAGCGCCGCGACGAACTCAAGCGCCGCATCGACGAGGCCGCGAAATTCGTCGACGTCGATCAGCTCTGCCTGTCGCCGCAATGCGGCTTCGCCTCGACCGAGGACGGCAATGTGCTGGCCGAGGAGGAGCAATGGGCGAAGCTGCGGATGATCGTCGAGGTGGCGCAAGAGGTGTGGGGATAAGATGCAGGTGCGTAGGGTGGGCAAAGGCGGCCAAGGCGTCGCCGTCGGAGCACAACGCTTGTTCCGCCGTGCCCACCGGCGGCGCTGCGGTGGGCACGGCGGAAGCCACTCTGTGCCACGATTGGAATCACCTTGGCCGCCTTTGCCCACCCTACAGCTAGAGGCCATCCATGCAACGCTCCAAGCCGCCGTTCCGCGCCGATCATGTCGGGAGCCTGCTTCGCCCCGCCGCCCTCAGAGATGCCCGCGCCAAGCGCGCGAGCGGCGAGCTTTCCTCCGCCGAGCTGAACGCCATCGAAGACCGCGAAATCGAGCGCATCATCCGCAAGCAGGAAGAGAGCGGCCTGAAATCGATAACGGACGGGGAATTCCGCCGCTCCTGGTGGCACCTCGATTTCCTGTGGAGCCTTGATGGCGTCGAACGCTATGCGATGAATCGGGGCATCGCATTCGCCGGGATGCAGACCCGAGCGGAGGGCGCGCGCATCGCAGGCCTGCTCGGCTTTTCGGGCCACCCGATGCTCGAGCATTTCCGCTTTATCAAAGCGCGGACATCCCGCACGCCCAAGATGACCATCCCGGCGCCGTCGGCGCTCTACGGCCGCGTCGGTCGCGACGCCATCAGCCCCACCACCTATCCGATCCTCGATCAATTTTTTATCGATCTCGGCGCCGCCTATCGCAAGGCGGTGCGCGCTTTCGCGGACGCCGGTTGCCGTTACCTCCAGCTCGACGAAGTCTTCATCGCCATGTTGTGCGACCCAGGCTACCGCGCCATCCAGGAGGGACGCGGGGACGATCCCCAAAAGCTCGCCGAAATCTATGGCGACATGATCAACGCGGCGATGTCGGACATCCCGGCCGATATGACGATCACGATGCATCTTTGCCGCGGCAATTACCGCTCTACCCACATGGGCAGCGGCGCCTACGACGCGGTCGCGGACGTGTTGTTCAACCGGATCAAGGTGCACGGCTATTTCATGGAGTATGACACCGAGCGCGCCGGCGGCTTCGCGCCGCTGCGGCTGTTGCCGAAGGATCGCGTCGCCGTGCTCGGGCTGGTAACCACCAAGACCGGGCAGCTTGAATCCAAGGACGAGATCAAGCGCCGGATCGGGGAGGCGGCCCAATACGCCGATGCCGATCAGCTGTGCCTGTCGCCGCAATGCGGCTTTGCCTCAACTGAAGAGGGCAACGTGCTGGCCGAGGAGGAGCAATGGGCAAAGCTTGCGATGATCGTGGAGGTTGCTCAGGAGGTTTGGGGGTGATATCGGGTTTCGATCCTGTCAGACCCGCGGCCCTATCATCGCCGGTGTTGAACTGCATAGCGGTAGCGGCTGATGATAACAGCAAACGGGGCTAACATCACGGCAATAGAGCGCATATGTAGTAAACGTGGACCTCGAACGAGGTGAACTGTGGAAGTTGCAAAGTACAGACCGCTGCGCAGCACCGACCGGACAGAGCTATTTTTTGAGCGCCCGATTTTTGATTGGACGGGCGTTCCTGCGAAATTTTTTGGGATGATCTTCACCCGCCTGGGAACGAAGATACCGGTCAATACGAAAGAGTTTTCGTTAGTGCAGTCTGCCAATGTTGGCGAGTTCCAAATTCGATACAGCATTTACGGAGGCCCTAGCTCGATTTCGATGTTCGCAGATAGGTTGTGCATAGAATTTCCAGTTCTTACTCCCAGTGACTACCCCTTGATGAGAGAACTCCTCAAGACGGTTCACGACTGTTTCGTGTCTGAATTCCCTAATTGTCCGATCACTCGCGTAGAGCGTTTGTCGTTGGACCATATAGAGATTTTACCTCCCCACACTGTGAAGGCGTTTCTGGCACAACATCGGTTTCCGAGACTTGAAGAAGCGTTCAAAACTGAAGCGATTATCGAGCCGTCAATTAAATTCAACGCGAAAGGCACTACCCAGGCGTGGGAGTACGCGGTGATGGCAGAACAGAGCCTGCTTCAGGCTGCTGCGCTGTTTGTAATGCATACGCTCAAGTTGCTCGATGTTTCCAAAGTCCCAACATTTGAGGACAAAGTGGCTTTGGCAATGCATGTTGAACGATTGACACTTAAAGCATTCGGATTGGAGAGAGCGGATGCCGTTAGTTCCTGATGGGTCAGGTCGCCCCAACGGGCATGCCTTCGACAGCAACGGTAGAGGGGC
>WNFQ01011849.1_pt1 | contig 16107 bp, 23 predicted proteins | sample 5400171 | NCBI WGS metagenome assembly WNFQ01 (sample SAMN13153356, study PRJNA577476) | soil metagenome | isolation source: 20 cm soil under Madrone tree | place: USA:California | collected 2016-06-14 | reverse complement strand
CCCTTTTCTATCCACCACATGGCTTTCCATTTGAGGAAAGCAAGGACGCGCCACATCTCCTCCTTAACAAGTTGAACTTCCTCGTTCTATCGATCTGCACGGGCTTTTGATTTCACCCACTCACATTGGAGACCTATTTAAAGGAAGATCAAGAGAACAAAACACTATTGGCTCATATGCTTACAGCCATCGAGCTCTTCATTGTTTAAAGGTCCTTGTTGCTGCAGTGATGAGACCTCCCCTAGTCCACTTCATCGTGCAACCAACCATATTCAAGAGACCTCATGGAAGCCCTCAGATTCATCACTGCTACGGCCTGGTGCCCGAATGTCATTGTCGTTAAGCTGCCGCAGAGCTGTTTGCCATTCCCCCATGGGGTCTAAGGCAAGCAGGGCATTTTGGGCGGCTCTATAGTGCTCTGCACATCGGGTAACCTTATCCTTGAAACGATTGATCAAGTTACATGCATGCGTCCCTGCATGCTGACTTGGCCTGATTTGTTTTACTTTGTAATCCTGAAGGCCCATTGTGACACGGAGGAGGCGGTGCAATTCAGACAAAGAGTCTTCAGCCTGTGCAAGACAAAAGTGGAGTTTGATTTGAGTAAGTTTGAATGGGCAAGAATGTTGGAGAGATGCAGGTAGTGCTGATGGGAGCCTCAGTGGCATCACCTCTGGTAGATGGCCCACTGACATTGCATGGGGAGACTCCATCTCAGACTCGGTGGACGATGTTGCAGCATGATCCTCAGGGGTTGGTGGGACATACTGATTTCAAACTTCCATCCAACTGTTCAAGTGATGATGGAGGACATTGCGTTGTTCCTCTAGCTTGGCACATTCATTGGGAGTGTTGGCCCTGGATGCTTGTTGCATGATGACCCGTCTAGTGAACTGTCAGACCAGTAAACCACGTGTCACATTCTGTATAACTTACTGTTGTTCCTCCAGATCCGACCCATTTTGGATTAGTAATGCCAGTGTCATGTCATGGGGCTGGTCTGCCCCTGTTTCAATCAAAGCCGCCTCCTCCTTGGCAATCTCAAGTTGAAGACTTGTAATTGATGTACCTAGAAATGACTGATAATAGTAGTAAAAGGAATATACAAAAAAACTTACCAGTAATGGGTTCAACATATGGATTTGGTGCCTTTCTGTTCATGTTCCAAACTTCAATCATTCTCTGCCATTTCTGTATGGTGTCACATGGAAAAGTAGCAGTAAACTCATCGTGAGTTTTCTGCTGCCTTTGTGACATTGTGATGGCCTCCGTGAGGAGGCCCAAGAGACCGGTACCTAAACACAAGTGGTACATGAGTAATGCAAATGGTCAACCACTAGCATGAAACACCTACCAAATCCCATAATTTTTTGCCAGTTCCAGGTGCTGGCATGATTGTCCAATGTGTCCAGGCATGCCCCGGGGCCCATCTCCTTCGTGCTCATGCTCACAGGGTTGATGTGAGCCCACCATCGTTCCAGATCTTCGCCATCTGTACACACCATGTATGGTTGGTAGTTGAACGAGAAATTTGATTGGCAATTGAGACCATGTGCCGATATGTGGAATTTAGGAATAGCAAATCAGAGCATTTGAATTTGTGTGTCTGACAGCTGCATTGAACTGGGAAGTTGGGCCAGGCACTGTGACATATTCTGGGACCATTGGCAAGCGATGTCGTATGAAAACAGTAGGAGTTCATTTCTAGAGCCGATCAATGAATTGAATAGAATGAAATCCATATTTGCGTATCTATGATTGGTTAGTCAACTCATTGTGCACACAGCCAGTAATTTGACAAGATGCTCAAACCTTTCCCCTTTCTGAAGGTTCCCCATTCTGTTCTTTCTGACAAGGCCATGGCATGCACATACAACACCACCGACACTGGTTGTGGTATAACCTTGAGAGAAGCACGTATTTGCATGATCAACTGCATGGAGTTCGGAGCCACAAAGGTTTGGCTATCAATGAATTAGAAGTCACCTATCGCCAGAGAAATGTGAAGACATACCTCCTTCTGATATCCGTGTTTCTGGATATGCTCCTGATAAGGCTCATTTGGGACCCAATAGGCCCAACCATCACCCAGCGGAGGGTCATCCTCGATACCACGTGCCTTATTCTTCAGATGGAAATTTGTGTCAATCATCAAATTCAGTGAATATAACCATCTGGGGGTAATTTGAGAACCGCATGCTGTTGTGCCTTATACGCAATCTGTATATACTTACCTCTGATTTTCAGGGGCGTCAAACCAGTCCGGTGGGATGTTGCGGTTTGGATGGGGACAGGCCGGACATTCCACAGCACACTGTCCCAGCTGGGTTCCCTTAGTGCCAGTGGGATCGTGTGTGTGACCAGATCGTTTCAGTAATTTGAGATGACACCACAGGCAGATGATGGTAAGAAATTGGCGATAGTATTGCTACATTAGTTTAGTTAGATCGCATCTGCCAGATGTTCAAGGCCAATCTTACTCATCTTTATATCTGATATACCAGTATTATCCATCTTATGCTGAAGAGCGCAGAAAAATTCATATGCCAAGATTTTGCCCTGTAATGTAAGAAGGTGGAACGTGTTGAGGACATCAAAGGTGAATGCGCCCTGTGGCCTTGTGATGGTCAACAGGAAGAAACAGAATCGGAGGAGTTGGATATGAGTTGCAGAGCCTCCGAATGTATTGTGGCAGGTACAGAACTGGATATTGACTGTGTGGATACCAGAGAGATCAACGATGACAATGTCTTCCTGGACAGGACTGGGGCAAGGACATGATTGGCCACTGTGACCAAGCTGAATTATTAGGCCTAGCTCCTGCAACGAAGTCTTTTCATAAAAAAAGCCTGTCCAATGCTAAAAGTGTTTCAGACACTAGATACCAATAAAGATAAGTTGCCATACCTTGATCCGATGGAGAGGCATGAGGCGATGACAACTGACCAAGCACTCCTGGCAGTAGTGCATGCGGTAGGCACAATCAGAACACGAGAATTCACCTATATTACTGCAGTCTGCACAGTAAGTTTCCTCCATTCCCTCTCATCCATTGTGGCGGAGCATCTCCTGGAGGTAAGTGTCTTGATAAGTGAGCCATTCCTCCATGGCTTTGGTGCACCTTCGTTGTTTGGGTTTCTCTTCTCCCTCAGTATCAGCCACAGCAGGATCATTGTATTGTATATCAGTTTGATCTTCAATATATTCGGAAAACAAGTTGTTGGATTCTGGGTATTTAGAGGGCAGCACTCTGAGAGTTTCTGACACTGATGTAGCAGATACTGTATGCTGAGCCTTTGACAAGTGTGACTGATTGTCATTGCGATGAAATCTGATAATGCGCCCATGCAGGGCATATGGACGACTGATATGGAGACTTGTTGAGGATTTCTTTTTCTTTGAGGTCGTCATTGGAAGTTGGAAGTGTATGTGTTGACTTGGCACATTTCATCTACATCCCACTACCACTAACACTGGGACCACCCAATTGTACTGTGTTTGAAGGCGCCCCATGACTATGTTACTTTTGAATTGCCCCCTTGGCTGCTCTCATTCACAATTTCTACCTGGTGCGTGCTATATCTCAACATCTGAGTCCATGGACGTCAAATGGGCCTGCTAATCTCACATAGGCTCGCTCTTGAAATTGGGCCAGAGACAGGACTTTTGTTGCAAGGCCACACGGCCCACACAGCCTGCCTCCATGTTTGAGCTTTCACATTCCCTTATTCTGTGAGAGCCTCTGCTCCATACATTTTGTACAATTATCCTTGGAGAGGTAGGGCCATGTTGTCATATGTTTGCGATTGTCCTCCAGTAAGTGGTCATCTAAGCTTCGGCATACTAGACCTCACTCATGTGTTCAAATCTTACTCCAATTCCCGCTTATCGAATTCCTGGCAATGTTCTGTGATGTGTTCTACATTCCTGACTCCGCAGTTTGCCTCATCTCTGGTGACGCAAACTATAACTCGCATTTTTACCCCCAGCAAGGTCACTGTTTCATCTCCAATGCTCAAAACACCACACTCCCAATTGCAAACTTTCATTCTTTCCAATTTTCTCTGTAGTCCTTCCCTCTTCCATCTCATTTCCCTCTTATGTTCACACTGCGTCCCATGTACCAGACGTTGGGATGTGGCACAGACGTCTCGGCCACTGCGTCCCTGTGCAGTAATTGACCATGGCTCACTCAAATGTCATTGAAGGTGTGCCAATTGATGTTCCCTCACCACCACTGATATGTGAACATTGCACCCTCAGCAAACAGTCCCGTTCATCTGTTCTGAAACTGGGGGAGGGTACAAAGCATTCTCTGCGGATTGGTCATCCACAGCTCTGTGGCATAAGGTATGATCAATGAGATTGTGATCTTCACCAAGTACTGGTGTTAAGGTACCAATCATCCAGCTGAAGGCTGAATCCCGTTTCAACTTTAATGTTTGCTTCCACTCTAATTAGGTGCACACTAGTACACTTGCTAACTAGAGTGCGTGGCTCTAAAATGGGAATCAGCCTGAAATGTTGTGCCTTTTATAAGGCACTGGTTGGGCCAACATTGACGCAATTCTCTTAGCCTTTTTCTTAGTGCACCATGCCCAAATCATCAAGCTTCAAGTTCAAAAAAAGGGGTCAGAAAGGATGGACCACACCAGACCAACAGGACTGGCTTCAGGTGCGGATCCCCGCATACCTTGCTCTGAGGGCCTCGGGACAATCCTGTCTCAATATGTTCTGGATTAAATTGTACAACGGTTGGTTTAAGTGCTGGCCAAATGGATCTACAGATGATGAAGAACAAAAATTGGTATGTATTGTCATTCAACCTGGGTCAGAGCTAATTGATTCCCCATTATAGCACCTTAGACAATGGTATAACAGTCACACTCATGGCCTAACCACTCCTGTGATTTGAAGAAAACCACTCAATCTCACAAAACGAACAAAAAGGAAGCTCTCTGCCCTGCAGGCATACATGCAGCTTTATTACAACAAGAAGCTGAAGGGCATTGTCGACGCCAAGTGGAAACTGTACATCGCCGAGAATCCCAGCATGGAAAAAAAGAAGGGTGAGACTCTCAAGCATCGCAATGCCATCATCAGAGAGATTTTCAATGTTGAGACTGATGAGGTCAAAGTGGCAGTCGAGAAGAGGTGTGAGGAAGGTGGTCTCTCTAACAATGAAGATATTGAACTCGATGGCGATGGCAACGATGCTGTAGATGCAAACGAGCAGCTGCGTCATATCAAGGCTAATGACTTACAAAGGAAAGTATTTTTACATTTTCTAAGTGGGCGTTGACAAATACAGCCTTTTAGGGCTCAATCACGTCTGAGATGTACGATCGAAGGTGCCCTGGAGGAAATCCAGAAGGAATGTGGGCTTGTGGGATTCATCATTGTTGGTGGGCCCAAGCCGAAGTGTGGGGGTGATGTAATGATCATGTCATGCGTACTCTTCACTCTTCTTATGTTGTGGCAACGATTCTCATTATTTCTAGGGCTCACACGGGTACAACCAATCTTGGTCTCAATTTCAGACAAGTGCACAGTGGATGGAAGACAGATATCAAAGAACCGTTTGTTGCATACCTCAACAATGTTTTCAGTGTGTCTCCATTGGTCTTTTATATATTAACATCCATTAATAGCCACCCAGCTCGTGAAATGTGCCAGGCTTCTGCATTGATGGGCAGCACATTGACGCAAGATCCCAGGGAGCTATCAACCATGGCAGGAGATCGATTGCACCCTAACATCAACTCAGATGATGCCAAGAATGAAATGGTCGACTTGGAGGGTCTAATGACAATGCTGGATGACGATAGACTATATTGTTGTGACAGCTCCAATATTAGTTCTGAGAGGTTAGTCAATTGTATCTTCTATCTACAGTGCTGATTTCTTTGTAGTGATGAGCATGGCTCTGACAACAAATCCGAACAAGACGAACCCAAACCAGACGAAGTTGACGCTGCACCCAAAGTCAACACCGCACCCAAAGTTGATGTGGCACCCAACGTCAATGTGGCACTCAAAGTTGACGCCACATCCAAAGTCAACGCCTCATCCAAAGTCGATGCTGCATCCGAAGTCGATGCCGCACCCAATGTTGATGCCGCACCCAATGTTGATGTGGCACCCAAAGTTGATGCCGCATCCAAAGTCAACACCGCATCCAAAGTCAATGCCTCATCCAAAGTCGACGCTGCATCCGAAGTCAACACCACACCCAAAGTCAATGCCGCACCCAATGTTGATGTGGCACCCAAAGTTGATGTGGCCCCCAAAGTCAATCAGCATCCAAAGTTGATGCTGCATCCGAGGTCAACGCCACACCCAAAGTTGATGCCACACCCATCATCGATGTGGCACCCAAAGTTGACATGGCCCCCAAAGTTGATGCCACATCCAAAGTCAACGCTGCATCCAAAGTCAATGCTGCATCCAGTGTCAATGCCACATCCAAAGTTGACACTGCTCAGAAAGTTGACATGGCATCCGAAGTTAATGTGGCATTAGTAACCCCATTCTCCTGTTTAGGTTCGGGTGTGGTGTCAACTTCAGATGCCATGTCGACTTTGGATTTGTTGTCATTGCGTGATGACTGGCCACAGTGGTTAATTGACAGAATTGACTACTTGCAGATCATCTCAACAGCAGAAAGTTGGGCCACCTTACTTGCAAGCTTCGTGAAGTTCAAAAGAAGTCTCAGGTACACTAGTACAGTAAGCAAACACCGGCTATGACATGTCAAAAGCTGACAAATATAATAAAATAGGGAAGGATCAACAATAAGAACAGGCCAGTTGAGGTCGCTACATGGTTTAAGAATGGCCGGAAATATGTCATTACACCCAAAATAACCAATCTCGACAAGTATAAAGCATCATGGCAGAAATGGTGGCAAGGACTGCAGCCGGAATGGCATCTACTGGATGATGAAACCTTTTCGCAGAAGGTACCTGACATAGGTGAAGAGTGGGAGGGTCTTCGATGGGGTGGACCCAATGGGTTCTTTGTGATAATCTTGGCATTTTCTTGGTGGGTAGAGGCAATGGATGGCAGAGTTGATGATATGGGATTGCACAATGGATTGGATGACTTGACTTGGGTTGTACAGTGCATGGCTGACATGCCTGCAATGCCTGATCCGACAACTGGAGAAAAGCACACTCAGGAAGATGAACCAGACACCTTGATAAAGAAGTGGCATGTACTCTCATTTCTTATTACTTCTCAAGCTAATGGAGCAAATATCACAGGAGGAAAACAAAGTGAATTTGAGAATTCGTCGTAGCAGGCATTAGCTACATATACCCCTTTAATTTTCACTGGTACATAGAATTAGTCACTGCTAAGAAGCTTTGAAAATAGTGAATGTGGAGATACCTGTTTAAAGTGTCGTCTTCATGTTTGTTTTGTGTGAGGTCGGTCAGAGTCGGGGGTGGGGGGTTCGGCAGCCCCTGACTTCTGCCAAACCCAGTGTCACCCTTGCTGCATCACCCTACCTGCCCTGCCAGCATAATTTGCTCTGCCGGCTGCATCTATGCACCTTCCTGTGCACCGTTGGCAACTCATCGTCTACAAACCCAACCTTGAGCATGTTGACTGCCAAACCCTCCATAACCACCATCGACGTTCTTGCTTGGCTCAGTTGCACAACATTCGACGATATTGGGGAAGCCAGTATGATCGTTATTTCCACTCACTTGTGTCGTCAATGCCCATTTTTAGGATTTGGCTACCCTTAATGCCCTCCCACTCCCGGGGGCTGACCCTTGCAGCACCAACAAGACAACAAGACTGAGAGTGAGCTGGCACGTGCCTTTGCTATCATCTTTACCACCCAGCAGCAGTTTTGTATCTTCAATGTTCTTGCTATATGGTTCCCCTTCTTACAGAGATTTGTACATCCTCCTCTTCAACTGAGATTCTCCTTCAAGTGTTTATGGATGAGCTCTAGTGCCCAAAGTCCCACACTATGCGAGAAGCCCAAGCTACAATGCAGTGTATAGGCACGCAACTTATCAATGAATGCAAGGTTACGATTTCACAAGATTTACCTAAAAGCAACGTTTCATATCCTGTGACATCCTCTCCGTCCTTGGTGCATGACCCATCTCTGCGTGTACCACCTGTTCTCTTACCTATAGTACATGTCTACTAGTTCGTGTGAATGCTGCGACTTCAGCTTCTCAAGCCCTCACCCACTCCGAGATGCTTTCCCAGATTTCTACTTTTCTCTCTGTGGGTCATGAAATAACCACATCTGCTCTTACATGGACACTTTACGCCCTTACATGTGCCCCTGCTGCACAAACACGATTGCATGCTGCACCCCGCTCGAACTATGCTATGTGTCATCTATCCTAGCTGCATTGCAAGACATTTGATGATGCTGCCCTTCATGAGATCGCTGACATCATCTCGAATGGCTGGCTGTCTCTTAGAAATCATGAACTTCAATGTTGAAGTGCGTATACAAGTTTCCATGTCACTTCTTACTGATATGTCTATTAGGGCCAACAGTATACGTGCGTGGGAGAGCTTTTTTGTGTTGCTAACTCTTACGAATGTACTCAATTATCTCAAGGTGCAGAAGGTTGACATCACCAAGGTACATCTTGCTGTATTACTGACATTATTTGTGTTGACAATTGACCTAGCTGACCAAGAAATTTGGTCTTGCAAAGGTTAAGGAGACGCTGAGGGACATTGCAAATAGCTGCTATGATAGTTTGGTTGAAAATAGAAGGCAGAAGGCTACATTGTCCTTGAGTGTGGTCTCGCTACGATCCCTCTTGTTGGCCTTGATGTTCCCTTCCACTCATGCTACCCTTCATCTGGTGTCATGCCCTTTCGGGGATGTGAGTCAACTACTCTTCACATCTGTATATGGCTAAGTGGTCTATTCCAGATCCTTCGAAGATCCCCACAAATCTCTTGGACCCATCCCTTCTTGAGAGGGTGTATATCCCCAACTTGGTCACCTCACCATCCACTATCAGCAAGGCTTATACCGAGCTCATTGGGATGCACCTGAGCGGCAGCAGAAACTTGCATGGGTTCTCCTTGTTGAACTGCTATCGTACCAGTTTGCATCCTCAGTGCGCTGGATCGAAACCCAGGACCTGTTCTTCGAGCAATACAAGTTTGGGCACTTCATTTCTATTAGTCCATTCCCAACACTCACTGGCATGGCTATCCTACACCCTCACAGCTAAATACGAGACCAAGGATGACTCGACTTGTCATGTTCACCGGATCTTCTGTGCTTCCAAGGGCCAGAATGAGATCTATTATCAATTTGAAGACAAACAGGAGGCAACCTCAGAGCCAGATGCGCCTGTTGAAGCCGCAAATCCTGTTCCTGCTCCAGTGGCTGCTGCTCCAGTTGTAATTGCCGCCCCTCCTCTCCTGCAACTTCTGGCCCTGGTAGCAGCAATCGACAATGTCAACAATGTTTTTTTTTCATAGTGCAATTAACACTCCAAATATTGGAGATACTTTTGAAGCATTCTTGGCTGCTGCGAAGGCTCTCAGCTCGAATGCACCAAACATGAGTCATTCTTTTGTTCTGCCTGGGGCCTCCATGTACGTGATATACTTTGGATGATTTTCAGGTTTCCAACAGCAGCCCAATAACAGGTGGTGTGGATGCAGTGGTGACTGCTATGCCCATTGCAACACCAAGCATGACCACATCTTAATCAATTCGTCCTTGTCCTCATCAGCAAGCCACTGGCACCTCGTTACCATTCTGATTCGTGCCATCGACATCCTTGCTGTTATCGTCTTGGAAGCTGAATCAATCAAGTCAGGTGTGAGCCTGGTGACACTTGGAGACATATTTGTCTTACATCTACAAGGGTGAGCTGATTCTCTCAAATTTGGTGTAGATGTAGACTTATAAATGAATTAGTGCTGAAGCAGGTACATCCTAATACTGGTATTTCCTACAAAGTGATGGTGATTCTCAATTCCTTTGTCAATGTCATTTTTGAGTGAATTGCCCCTGAGGCTTCTAGTGTGTTACCTCATGTAGTAATCTGATGTTGGTCTAACCAGTGTGTCAGAATTGGCTGTGTACTCCAAAAAATTGACTATCTTCTCATGGGAGATCCAGACTACTGTTTGTCTGATCTTTCCTGTTGAACTTTCTAAGCACACAATTTCTGAGGGTACCAAATCCATCATTAAGGTATAGGCCACTCCAGTCTTCTTGGGCTCGCCTGCTGTGACTGAATGTTTATGCACCTTTTTCTTTGCAGGCTGGGTACCACTTATGTTGCCATTTGGCTTTGCAGACACCTTCATGTCTATGCTTGACACCTCAACACTGTACAACACTATCTCATCATCTTTGGCATGCTGCTCAGTATGGAGGGCCATATGGGCCTTCATTCTGCAGATGACTACTCCCATATCCACATCAGGGAGCAGTGGGCATTTCAGCCCAGTGTGCTGGAGATGGAGCAATACTGGCCTTGTGACATGCACCTCATGCATCATGACATTACCAAGAGTTGTATTTGTCTCTACTTCTGGTCCAATCAGCTGCAGGTTGGTTGGTCAAGAGAGAAAGGAATTCTTTGTATTATAGTAGATGAATGATACTGTAAGATAGAGGATGTACTTGAGTACATTACAAGTGCTTTGTTCAGCAAGATGGAGGACTCAAGTGACCCCAATACCTACCCTCACATGAAACTGTGTTGCTGCAAATGGCAACTGGTCCATGTGGCAACCAGTTGTGACCAGTCTTATGTAATCTTGGTGAACCATGCAACTGGCAACTGGACTGGTCACAATAAGAGGCAACTGGCAACTGCAGCAGTTGCCAGTCTTTTATCAGTCCAGAAACTGGACTTTAAAACACTATACATTATTTGGAAGTAAAACTACATTACAGCAAGGTCATTTGAAAGTAAAACTATGGTACAGCTACATCATTTGAAAGTAAAACTACCACACAGCAATGCTATTTGATAGTAAAACTACTGTACAGCTACATCCTTTGAAAGTAAAACTACCATATAGCAAGGTCATTTGAAAGTAAAACTATGATACAGCTACACCATTTGAAAGTAAAATTACCATACAGCAAGGCCATTTGATAGTAAAACTACCATACAGCTAGATCCTTTGAAAGTAAAACTATGATACAGCTACATCATTTGAAAGTAAAACTACCATACAGCAAGGTCATTTGAAAGTCAAACTATGGTACAGCTACATCATTTGAAAGTAAAACTACCACACAGCAAGGTCATTTGAAAGTAAAACTACTGTACAGCAAGGTCCTTTGAAAGTAAAACTACCATATAGCAAAGTCCTTTGAAAGTAAAACTACCATACAGCAAGGTCATTTGAAAGTAAAACTATGGTACAGCTACATCCTTTGAAAGTAAAACTATGGTACAGCTACATCCTTTGAAAGTAAAACTATCATACAGCAAGGTCATTTGAAAGTACTATACAGCAAGGTCCTTTGAAAGTAAAACTACCATACAGAAAGGTCATTTGAAAGTAAAACTATGTCTCTCAGTTATTGTTGCTTGTAGTAATACTACATTACAGCAATATCACTCTACAGCAAGCTGCTGTATGTAGCACTTTTTGCCCCAGCAAGACTGTTCTAAAGTTAACTAAAGTTGGAACATAGACTGTCCCAGGGCGATTCACCACACGCACTGGCTCACCAGGCGCTCTATGCTGAGTGTGGCTCCAACGAGGAGACCGCAACTTATGAGAGAAGAAAGAAGGTGCAAGGCCGCTTTGAGCCCCCTTGAACTTCACATAACATGAAGATTGAGGAGGCCGGAGAGACCTTCTACCCTCCTCCTAGTGAGGAGAAAAGCACTTACCAAACCTCAGAAGCCCCAGAAAGTAAAGGGGCAGAAAGAGGTATAGGTCGAACCCTGGAGGCTCGACAGAACTACCTTCACCATATGGCGGAGATCAGAATGTGTGCAGCCGAAAGAGGCCTGCTGAGGAGAGCCCAGTGTCCTCCCCCATGGCAACTAAGGGGGGATGGCAATGAGCCAATGAACCATGACTCTGAGAGCAATGGTCAGGAGGAGCCAGATGATATGGCCCCTCAAGCAGCCAACCCCTATGGCGACATGAATAGTGCTCCAGCACCTTTGGCTGGAAATCCCTACACCCTGGGCCCAGAAAATAATATTCTGGACCGGGACTATGCTTGTCAAGCTGCACAAGTGCAGCAAGCCAGGTTGGTACCACCATTGGCACCTCAGGTGCCACAACAACCCGTGCAACAAGCCACACCGATGCCACCTCAGGTGCAGCAGCAGCATGGGAGATCTACAGCAGTGATAGCACCTCAGCAGGTGCAATATGCTGCACCATTGCTGGCCCCAGCACCTATGCCAGGAATGGCTCACTTCGATCATGAAGCGGACATGATTGACAAATTATTGCATCATATCCAAGGTTCCCTTGTGGACAACCCAGCTACACTCCCCGAAATTAAGGGATTACGGGTGAGGTTGCCTGACGCCTATCAAGGTGAGGATGACTTTGACCTCCTCAACAAATGGCTGCAAGGCCTGTTGAGGTTCTTCAAACTCTACTGTTTGATGGGAAGAGACAGAGACCCAGACTGCATCCTGTTAACAGGACAGAGTCTAAAGGGTAAGGCTGAATGTTGGTTCAGCCAGGAAGTCGAGCAACCAACACAAATTATTTGTGATTGGACATTTGAGTCCACAATAGTGGGACTATTCCACACATTTATCACAACTGCGACAGCCCAGCAGGCCATTTGACGGTATGGACAAGTATGGTTCTCAAGTGAGGAAGGCATAGCCGCCTTCCATCGAGAGCTGATGCTGTGGGCAGGGAGACTGGCCCAGTATCCGGACAAGTATTCCTTTAAAAGGAGACTCTTTAACAGGTTGCCTGCTGACTATAGGCAGCATTTGGCATTGTACAATGGAGTGTCTGCTGAGAACAGCTCCATCAATGAGATCATGCGGAAGGCCCACCATCTAGAAAAGATAATGACTTCACTCAGAGTAGGGTGAGGTCTGGAAAGACCGTTAGGGCAAGGAGCCATCCAACCAGCGGTGGGTGGCTCCTCCCAATGTCCGAAGCCACGAGAGCGGCAACAGGAGCAACGGTCAACATCTAGACAGCTGCAGAACCGTGAAAGTTCACGCATGGAACCATCTGTGCAATGCACCTCCTCGCGACCTGCTCTGAGAGGTTGTGAAGCTGCTCCAGTGACCCGCCCTACGGATGTGAAGGGTGACACGTTGAAGTTGACGTGCTACAAATGTGGCAAAGTCAGGCACATCACTTCAGACCCAAAGTGCCCACAGTATAGCAAGCCCATGCAGTGACAAATATTCACTGCACAGGTGCTGGATGATCACTCAGGTGACAATCAGTCTGGTCAGACAAACCCTGAAGACGGTTTGGGGGATCAGGATGACCCGCCCGACCTAGATGGTGGTCCCAATGAGGGACAAGATGAATTGCCTGAGCCTGATAATGGCCCGGACGGTTCACAATATGAGGACGACACAGTGTCCTACAAAGAGTATGATGGCTATGCAATGCCATCAGATGATGAGGAACTTGAATACATGCAGGTAATGCATGAGGATGAGTCAGGTGCAAATCCTGTCCCCGTGCTGATAGCTGCCAGCATCTGGCAGCCGAAACGTGACCAAATAAAACAGCACTATCAGCGTGCATACTGGATGTATGATGATGCACTGGAATTTACCCCACAATGCGGGGTAACTCACATTTGCAACTGTGAACTGTGTAGTAAGTTTAAGGAGCACCTACTACAAGTAGAGCTCTTCAAGAGTGACACCTCTTCCACTTGGAAGATGCGTGATAAGTATGAACAGGATCTCATCCAACTTGGATGGACCCTTGCTCATGAGGATGATGAACCCTCCACTGAAGGAAAGCGCAAGCTATCCCTCCGTAAACTCAATGAGATATTTGAAGGGCACAACCATTGGCTGATAACACAGCTGGAGGCCTTGCGCTGACGAAGCAATAGCACTGTGGTGCGGTGCAAAGAATTGATCAAGGTGCTCAAGAATGAACGCCTCAACGTCTCACTTCGTGCAGGCAAAGCGGACTACTTTCAATGGCAATATGAGCTCCTCCAAGAGAAGCTTGATGCCCAAGGAGGCCGGCTGATTGACAGCGGGCCCTCCAAGCAGTCATCCGAGGACAAAGATGTTGTAATGAAGTCGGAGACATCATCAGACGGCACTACAGGCCACCCTGAACGCATCGAAAACTTGTTGATCACGGGTGTGGGAACACATATGGCATGTCGGAGCAGGCCGTCACTCCATTGTCCTGATGACAACACACTAGCTGCACCCTTGGTGCAGCATAATGATAATAACACCGCACAGTTAGCAGTGGTGCGTGATGACTTAAACATTTCATGTGAATGTGAATTCCAAGTGGCACACAACCACAAAAGTGCTCCCAGAGAGTGACCCCATACTTCAGGAAACAACCGCTGGTGCATGGTGGTGTTAGTATGGGTCAACGGCCTGGACGTGTACACCCTGCTTGACACAGGGAGCACGACCATGTCAATCATGCATGACTTCGCTCGAGTAGCGAAGTTAACTGTATTCCAACTGGAAAATCTGGTTGCACTGCAGCTCAGAACAGTTGGAAGTCGTTCCATGATCAACTTCAGAATGTGAACCCAAGTTCAGCTCGGGCCCATTAAAGAGGACGACGCCTACTTAGATGTCGTCAACATCGACCGATATGATATGATTATCAGTACTCCTTTCATGCGTAAACATGGGTTTATGCTAGACTTTGGCCAGAACACAATAAGCGTCCATGGCCAAAACATCCTCCCAATGTCCTCTGGGCAGGAGGACCTCATGCTTGAAAAGAGGCGAGCTTCATGGCCATGCCTGCCTTGCGGACCAACAGTGAGTGCATTGCATTGACTAGGGCCCGGGGCTGCTACCCCACCTGATACCAGGAAAAAGGGCAGCCCGGGACAAGTAGATCCTCCTTCAAAGGGGGGGGAGGACAAATGAATCCAAGCGATGGAGATGTCTGATTGAGCAACTGGTGGTGGCCAGTCCAAGCAAACCACCAATTTCCAGCAGCTTCATGAGCAATGGTTCACAAAGTATGCTGATATCCTGAATGGAGTCCCATCAGAACTTCCGCCATTAAGGGAGATCAATCATAAAATCCCCCTCATCGACAAGGGCAAGCAATACACCCATCACTTGCCCCGATGTCCTGAGACAATGCATCCGCAACTTATGGATAAGTTGTGACAATACATGGAAGCTGGCTGGTGGATGCCTAAAACAGCCCCACAAGCCACTCCCTTACTATGCATCCCGAAAAAATCGGGGAAACTGCATACGGTCATGGATTGTCGTCAACACAACGATAACACGATCAAGGATGTCACTCCATTCCCAGATCAAGACAAGATCTGGATGAATGTTGCTTGAGAAAAATACCACTTGAAGATTGACCTGTCCAATGCGTATGAGCAAGTACGCATTGAACTGGAGGATGTCCATAAGACCGCCTTCGCGACAGTCTTCAGGACATTCGAGAGCAACGTTATGCAACAAGGAGATTGCAACGTGCCAGCCACTTTCCTGCGGCTGGTGACAGTGATCTTCCGAGACACGATAGGCATATTCGTATATGCCTACCTTGACGATCTCTTCATCTTCAGCAACACACTGGAGGAACATGAAAAGCAACTGGAACACGTGTTCCAGAAGCTCTGTCACAATCACCTCTTCTTGGAAAAGGAGAAGTGTGACCTATACTCCAAGAGCATGGACTGCCTTGGACATCTAGTCGATGATCACGGCCTGCATGCGGATGCCGATAAAATGGCCTGTGTCCATGATTGGTGCATGCCCAGGAATCATAAGGATGTGCAATGATTCCTGGGACTTGTTCAGTATCTGGCACACTTTATGCTGGATATAACTGCCTACACTGGCCTGTTATCTGCGATCTGCAGGAACGGGCAGCCCTTCTATTGGAAACCACTTCATGAAGCGTGCCTCAATAATATTAAGGTGACCACTTGCAAGTCGC
>WNFQ01001596.1_pt1 | contig 16108 bp, 15 predicted proteins | sample 5400171 | NCBI WGS metagenome assembly WNFQ01 (sample SAMN13153356, study PRJNA577476) | soil metagenome | isolation source: 20 cm soil under Madrone tree | place: USA:California | collected 2016-06-14 | reverse complement strand
CCCGATGTACCCGGGCGGCGCGTGTTCAATACGTTCATGCCGGGCATCGGCGAGCTGCGCGTCGGCGAATTCATTCTGAGCCCGTTCGATGTCACGATCGCCACGTCGCTCAATAGCGTGCGCGAGGCAATGCGCGACTATAGCGAGATCTGCGTTTGGATGCTGCTCGTGATGATAGTGATCAGCGGCGCAATCGGTCTCGGACTGAGCCGGCTCGCGCTGCGTCCGGTGCGGTTGATCAGTGAGACGGCCAATCACATCAGTTCCGACAACTTGAGCGAGCGCATTCCCGTGGCGGCGGTGCGCGACGAGATCTCCGAACTGGCGCAGCTTCTGAATCAGATGTTCGATCGGCTGGAGTCGGCGTTCGATCAGATTCGACGCTTCACGGCCGAGGCCTCGCACGAACTGAAGACCCCGATTTCCTTGATCCGGCTGCAGGCTGAAAAGCTGTTGATGCACGCCAAGCTCGAAGCGGCGGATGAGGAATCGGTGCACATGCAATTGGAGGAGATTTCGCGGCTCAGTCAAATCATCGAAGAGCTATTGTTCCTATCGCGCGCCGAGGCACGGGACATCGAGTTGCAATTGGCGGCGCACACACCTGAGAGCCTGTTGCAAAGCTTCGGACAAGATGCACGAGTGCTCTCGGAACATCGTGGGCTGCGCTACGTCCAGACGCACCAAGGGGCCGGCACGGTGCTGGTGGAGCCCCGCTGGTTGAGGCGGGTATTGCTGAATCTACTCGCCAACGCGCTGAATGCGTCTCCACCCGGCGGGACGGTAACGCTGCATTCGGTGGTGGATGCCGGGGTGTGGAGAGTGTCGCTCGAGGATCAGGGGCCCGGGGTCGCCGCCGAATTACGTGAACGAATCTTCGAGCGTTTTTTTCGCCTTGCTCCGGCCGCGGACGCGGAAGAGAAAGGCAGCGGCCTGGGACTTGCCATTTGCCGCAGCATCATAGCACTTCATGGTGGCCGCATATGGGCGGACGCCTCCCCGGGGTCGACGGGATTGTGCGTCGTTTTCACCATACCTTCGGCGGCCTGATCGCGCCTGGTATACAAATCTGTACAGATTGATTCATGCGCCCCGTGGTAGCGTTACTGCATGGGGAGTTGTAGGAACCTAACGGCAGCATGAGTTCGGCTGGCGCCTTTATCCGTCTTTTTCTCGTCGCTGCGCTCGGTGCGGGGTGTTCCCTGCAGGCGACGAAACCACCCGCCGTCGCGATGCCCGCGTTGTTTGAACAGGCGTTGCCTTCCGATCAGGCCGCTTGGCCGGGCAGCGACTGGTATCGGGGTTTCGGCAGCCCCGAATTGAACGGGCTGATCGAGCAGGCGAGCAGCAACAATTTCGACGTCAGCGCCGCACGGTCGCGGATCGCACAGGCGGATGCGCGCGCCCGGCAGGCGCATGCCGCCATTCTTCCCAGCGTCGACGCGAACGGCAACGCCAACTATCTGGCGGGTCATTCGGTCAACGGGACGGCGCACGAAACGGATTGGGCCGCCCTCCTGTCAGCCAGCTACGAAGTGGATTTCTGGGGCAAGAACCGCGCGGCGGCTGATTCGGCGCGCTTGTTGACCGTCGCGGCGCGCGCCGATCACGACACGGTGGCGCTGACGACGCTCGCAGGCGTAGCCAACGGCTACTTCCAGGTGCTGTCCCTGCGGGAGCGTCTGAGCATTGCCCATTCCAATGTGGATGCCGCTCGCACCCTCATGTCGATTGTCGATGCCCGCTTCAAAGAGGGACTGTCCAATCCCGTGGAAGTGGCGACGCAAAAGGCCGCGCTCGCAAGCGCCGAACTGACCGTTCCAGAACTCGAGCAGATGCAGGTGGAGGCGCTTGCCGCGCTCGCGCTGCTGGTGGGCCGTCAGCCGGAAGGATTCACGGTCGAGGGGTCGCCGCTCGAGTCGCTCACGGAGCCTGCCGTGACGGCCGGGTTGCCGTCGGAACTGCTGCAGCGGCGCCCCGATGTGTACACGGCGGAGGCCAATCTCAAGTCGGCGAGCGCCGATCTCGTGGTCGCACGCGCCGCGTTCTACCCCTCCTTGAGCCTCACGGCCTCCGGGGGGGTGCAGAATCCCGCAGTGAATGCAGCCGTCGTCTCGCTGAGCGGTGTCGGTCCTACTCTCAACCTCGGTGCAGCACTGACGCAGCCGATATTCAACGGCGGCAAGTTGCGCGCCCAGCGGGCGGAGGCGCAGGCGAAACAGGAAGAACTGGTGGCCAAGTACCGGGCGGCGATCGTAGCAGGACTGGTCGACGCCGAGAACTCCTTGTCGGCGATTAGCCATCTGGATGCGGCCCGGGCCTTTCAAGAGGAGAGCCTGACGCAAAGCGAGCGCGCCTTCGAGGGCGCCCAGATCAGGTACAAGGAAGGGTCTGGCGATTTCCTGACCGTAGTCGAGGCTCAGAGAACCCTGTACGCGGCACGGGACCAGTTCAGTCAGTACCGACTCGCGCGCCTTCAGGCATTGGTAAGCCTCTGCAAGGCTTTGGGGGGTGGTTGGCAGGCGCCGGAGCGCGCTGCTCAACCGCAAGCGGCAGGATTGCAACACTTTTGATGAGCACGCCTATGTTGACAACGAGATCGATTCGGATCGCCGGGGCAGCGCGTCTCGCCCCGTTCCATGCCCCGTTCCATTTCATCTGCGCCCTATGCCTGGCGTCCTCGCTGCTCGCAGGCTGCAACAAGTCGCCGCCCGCGGCAGCGGACGCGGCGCCGGCATCCGGTGCGGAAGCCAAAAAGACGGGCGGCAAAGAAGAGGCGGGCGGCAAGGAAGAGGCAGGCGGCAAGGAAGAGGCAGGCGGCAAGGAAGAGGCAGGCGGCAAGGAAGAGGCGGGTGCCGGCGTCACGCTGACGCCGGAACAGATCGAGAAGCTGGGCGTGGTCACTGAAGCGGTGCAGTCGATCGACTACCGGGAGGAGACTGCGGGCTACGGCGTCGTCGTTCCGCACGAGGCCATCGCTCAAGCGGCGGCCGAAATCATCACGGCACAGGCAACGGAGAGGCAGAGCCAATCCGCGTTGTCGCGCGCAAGGCGGCTCTCCGGTACTCCCGGAGCGGTATCCGCCGACGTCGAGGAAACGGCGGCGCGCCAGGCCGCGGTGGATTCAGCCGCACTGACGCTGGCCGTGCAGCGCATGTCCTCGACCTTGGGGATGAATCCTCCATGGAAAGCCGGTGAGAACAACCCCATTCTGCAGGACCTGGCTGGCGGCCGCATCAAGCTGGTGCGCGTAACCTTTCCGCTCGGGGCTCTCTCCGGCGGAATTCCCGCCACTCTTCGGGCAGCGCATATCGGCGGCAGCAAGCCCGACAAGAGTTGGACAATGACCAAGGTGTGGGACGCACCGGCCGACGCCAACGTCCCGGGGCGAAGTTTTTTCGCGCTGCTCACGGGTAGCGACGCCGGGGAGGGCGAGCGGCTGCTGGTATGGGCACCCATCGGCGACTCGGTGGCGGGTGTGGTGGTTCCCGCCGCCGCGGCAGTGATGAGCGACGGCAAGTACTGGTGTTACCTCGAGAAAAAACCGGGCAATTTCGTCAAGTCGGAAATCGATACGGCGAGGCCGGTGCCCGAGGGTTACTTCGTTACCGAAGGTGTTGCCGCGGACGATAAGGTCGTGACCACGGCTGCCGGCCAGTTGCTGGCACGCGAGTCCAATTCGGGCGCGGAAGCAGAATAGCCATGATGCGGGCAATGCCATGATGCGGGCAATCGTCACGCTGTGCGTGCGTCACTTCGGCGCGGTTACGGCGCTCACGATACTGGCACTCGTTCTGGGAAGCTGGGGCGCGCTGCAGTCACCCTTGGATGTGTTTCCCGAGTTCGTCCCTTCGCAGGTCGACATCCAGACGGAGGCCCCGGGGTTCGCCCCGCAGCAGGTCGAGGAACTCGTCACCAAACAAGTCGAAAATGCCGTGAACGGCGCTGCGGGGCTCGCGACCCTGCGCTCCGAATCGATACCCGGACTTTCCGTGGTTACGATTACCTTCGCGGATGGCGTCGACGTGCACATCGCACGTCAGGGAATTTCGGAGCGGCTGTCCGAGTTGGGCAGCGCGCTGCCGGCGGGAGCGGGGACGCCGAAGCTCTCGCCGCTGGTCTCGAGCACCATGGATCTGCTCAAGATCGGCTTTTTGTCCGACAAGGTCGATGCTTATACCTTGCGCGATACGGCGGATTGGATCATCAAACCGCGGCTGCTGGCCGTTCCGGGCGTGGCCCATGTCAACGTGTTCGGCGGCGCCGTCCGGCAGATCCAGATTCTGCCCGACGTTCGCAAGCTGGCGAGCTTCAATGTCACCCTCGCTGACCTGTCGGATGCCGCCCGTGCCGCTCTGCCACTGCGAGGCGCGGGATTCATCGACATCGCCGCCCAACGAATTCTCCTGAGGTCGCCGACTCCCGCGCCGGATGTGAGCGCGATCGCTCAGGCCGTAGTCGCCGTACGCAACAACACGCCCATCCTGGTGCGCGACGTCGCGGAGGTAAAATTCGCGCCGGCACTGCGATCGGGCGATGCGCTCGTCATGGGCAAACCCGGCGTGATGATGTCGATGTCGAGCCAGTTTGGTGCGAATACGTTAACGGCGACTCTGGCGGTTGAGAAAGCGCTGGCGGATCTGGAGCCCGCGCTCAAGAGCCGCGGGATCACGCTGTACCCGGGCCTGCATCGTCCCGCGAATTTCATCGAGCGTGCGCTCGGCGATTTGAAGGAATCCTTAGGTGTAGCGGCGGTACTCATTCTCGCGGTGCTGTATCTATTTCTGCGCGATTTCCGCGCGGCCTTGATTGCCTTCACGGCCATACCGCTGTCATTGCTGGCAGCGGTCGCTGTCCTCGATCGCATGGGGCTCACGCTGAACACCATGACGCTGGGCGGATTTGCCGTGGCGCTGGGGGTGCTGGTCGACGACGCCATCATCGGCATAGAGAACATCCTGCGCAGGCTCCGGGAAAACGGCCTGCTGGCGGAACCCAAGCCGCGGCTCGATGTGGTGCGGGAGGCGTCGCTGGAGGTGCGAGGTCCGGTGATCTATGCCACGGCAGTGGTCATCGCCGTGTTCCTGCCGGAATTGTTTACATCCAGTGTGCAAGGCCACTTCGTCGGTCCGCTGGCCTTGGCGTTCATCTTCGCGGTGGTGGCCTCGTTGGTGGTGGCGATGACCTCGACGCCGGCGCTGTGCGCCCTGTTCCTGCGCCGGCATGACGCACGGCCCGAGGCACGATGGCTGCAGCGTCTCAAGTCCTGGCAAAATGGCGCCGTTCACCGGGTCGGTGCGTACTTCAAGGTGGTCGCCGCGCTCTTGCTGGCCATGGTGGTCGTGGCGATGGCGGTACTGCCTTTCCTTGGCGGGACTTTCATGCCGGACTTCAAAGAAGGCCACTTCGTTCTGCAGGTATCCAGTTCCATCACGGGTACCTCGCTCGACGAGATGCTGGACGTCGGCAAACGCATCAGCGCCGATGTGCTGGCCTTGCCTTATGTGCAAAGCATCGAGCAGCAAGTCGGCCGCGCGGAGCTGGGCGAGGATACGTTCGGTCCGCATCGAACCGAATTTCACGTCGAGCTCAAGGCGGACACCACCGTCGACCAAGGTGCGGCGCAGCAAGAATTGCGGGCAATATTGGAGAAATACCCGGGCATACAGAGCGAGGTAGTCACCTTTCTCGGCGATCGCATCAGCGAGAGCTTGAGCGGCGAGACGGCGCAAGTCGCGGTCAAGATATTCGGCGATGATCTGGACGCGCTCGACGCCACAGGGGACAAGATCGTCGCTGCGCTGGGGAAAGTGCCGGGCATCGTCGATCTGCAGTTCAAACGCCAGAGCGGCACGCCGACCATCGCCATCGAGGTGTTGCCGCAGGCGCTGAGCGCAACCGGTCTCAAAGTGCAGGACGTGCTCGATACGATTGAATCGGCGTATGCGGGGAAGATCGTCGGACAGACGTTCAAGGGCACTCGCACCGTCGGGGTGGTCGTGCTCCTGCCCGATGCCATACGGCATCAGCCCACCGGACTGGCGCAGCTCATGATCGCGAGCCCCTTGGGACCCATACCCCTGTCGCAAGTCGCCCATGTGGCGGCAACGCAAGACCGCTACAGCATCGAGCACGACGGCGGCCAGCGGCGGATCAGCATCACGTTCAACGTGAAAGGGTCGCTGCAGCAGATCGTGAAGCAGTCGCAACAAGCGATCGCGGCGTCGGTCAAGCTGCCCACGGGCGTATTCATCGAATTCACCGGCGCCGCGGAAGCCGAGGCGCAGACCCGCACTCAACTTTATATGTATTCAGGGCTTGCGCTCGCGTTGATCGTGATGATCCTGTTCGTATCGTTTCATTGGCGCGCCAACAGCTGGCTGGTGCTGGCGAATCTGCCGTTCAGTTTGATCGGCAGCGTGCTGGCGATCGCGGTTACCGGAATAGGAATATCCTTGGGCACGGTGGTGGGCCTGGTCACGGTGTTCGGGGTCAGCGCCCGCAACGCCATCCTGCAGCTCGCTCACTACGAGCACTTGGTGGAGGTGGAGGGTGCTCCGTGGAGTCTCGATGTGGTAATTCGCGGCGCCAACGAGCGGCTGATTCCCATTCTGATGACGGCGGCGGTGACGGCGCTGGGTCTCGCGCCGCTCGCCTTTGGGATGAATAAGCCTGGGCAGGAGATCGAGGGCCCCATGGCCGTGACCGTGTTGGGGGGGCTGCTCTCATCCACATTGTTGAACCTGTTCGTTCTGCCCGCGCTGGCCCATCGATACGTCCGCATTCGTGCGCCGGCCTAGAATCTTCAAATCGGATGGTTTCCGCCTGGCGGCGGTGTTTGCGCTCCTGTTTCTGACATTCACCGGCATTCTGATAGGCACGGTGCTGTTCATCGTCGAGGGCACACAGCGCGCTGCGCTGACCGGCGCGAATGATGCGGATATCACAACTGTACTGAACGGCTTTCTCGACGAGGGGGTGCCCGAGGCGGTCGAAGTCGTGAGGCAGAGGCTGGGGTCCGCGGTTCCCGGGCGCACCCTTCATGCCGACTGCTACATGGTGATCGAAAATGACCAGAAACAAATACTCGCCGGGAATCTGCCGGAGCTTTCCCCACGATTGGGTGTGTTCGAGGTCAGCTTGACGGGCTTGACGGCGCGAGCGGGGCCTACCGTCATTTTGGGCCGCGGCGTCGAAATCACGAAGGGCATCTACCTCTTCGTCGGCCGCGACACCACGGTGTTGGCGGCCACGCGCGACCGGATTTTGCGCGCGTTCCTGTGGGTCGTGATTGGTGCGATCGTCATTGCCGGAGCCGGCGGTCTCTTTTTGGGGTTTCGTTTCATGCGCCGGGTCGATGCCATTGCGCAGACCTGTCAGAGCATCATCGCCGGGCGCTTGGACGAACGAATACCCCTCACGGGCCGCCAGGACGAGTGGGATCGTCTCGCGGGCGCGATCAACGAAATGCTCAACCGAATTTCCGCCCTGCTGGAGAATCTGCGTCAGATGTCGAGCGATGTCGCCCACGACCTGCGGACACCGCTCACGCGCGTGCGCAACCGGCTTGAAGAGGCGCGCAACAATTCCACGAGCATCGAGGATTTTTCTGCGGCCGTAACGACCGCGATCGATGATATGGATCAGCTGCTCGCGATGTTCACCGCGTTGCTGCGAATTTCTCAGGTAGAGGCGGGCGCACGGTTCGATACATTCTCGACGGTGCCGTTGACCGAGATCTTGGAGAACGTCTACCAGATGTATCTGCCCGTGGCGGAGGATTGCCGCCGCTCGCTCACGTCAAGTCTTGCCGGCGGTGTTCGTATTCGCGGCGATGCGGAGTTGTTGACGCAGATGTTCAGCAATCTGGTGGAGAATGCGATCCGGCATACGCCTGAACACACGAAGATTCAGATAAATCTCAACGTGGAAGGCGAAAGCGTCGCAGCATCGATCGCCGATGATGGTCCCGGGGTCGATCCGAGCGAGCATGAGAAGGTGCTGCGGCGCTTCTACCGAGGCTCGAGCAGCCGGGCGATCGAGGGTTACGGGCTGGGATTGGCGCTGGTCGCAGCGATCGCGCAACTGCATCAGGCAAAGCTGACGCTCTCCGACGCCAAACCCGGGTTGAAGGTGAGGATTTCCTTCAGCAGGTCGATGGAACCCGCGTAGGAAAGCTCGTGGCGCGTCAGCGCCGCTGTAGGCTGGAATCCGTCGTTTCGATATCAGCGGTGCCGAATTCACCGGCGCTGATAAACTGCACGCGGGCTCCCGTTCACCCTTGCTAGTCCATGTAAGGAATATGTGGTAATATATTGATTATTAATGATTAAAAAGTTCGAATTACTGCAAAGGGTCTACTGGGAAGACACCGACGCCGGCGGCGTCGTCTACTACGCGAATTACCTCAAGTTCATGGAGCGATGCCGGACCGAGTGGCTGCGGTTTCTCGGCATCGATCAGCATCGGCTGCGGCTCGACCGCGGGCTGCAATTCGCCGTGGTGAGCGTCACAGTCGACTTCCTTCTTCCGGCAATCCTCAATGATGAAATTATCGTCACTGCCGAACTCGAGCGGTTGGGCGGTGCGACAATTTCGTTCAAGCAGACCATCATGCGCGGCGAGGCCCAGTTGATCGACGCGAGCACGCGCGTTGCCTGTCTCGATTCCGGCACGCTGAAGCCACGTGCCATCCCTAAGGACCTGTTCATGGAGTGGCGCAATGGGCAATGACTTGTCGATCTGGATCTTGGTGCTCGATGCGAGTCCCATCGTGCAGGCGGTCATGGCGCTGCTCATGGTGGCCTCCGTGGCCTCGTGGGCCGTCATCTTCAAGAAGGGCCGCGTGATTTCCTATTCGATCCGGCAAGCCGATCATTTCGAAACGGCGTTCTGGTCGGGCGGCGATTTGTCGACCCTGTACCGAAGTATCGAGACCAAGGGACGGGAGGGGACCGGCGAGCAAAGCATCTTCGAGTCGGGCTTCGGTGAATTCAGCCGGTTGCGCCAACAGGGGTTGCCCACCGATCAGCTTCTCGAGGGAGCGCGCCGTGCCATGCGGGTGGCGCAAATGCGCGAGCAGGACCGGCTCGAGCGCAATCTGGCCATGCTTGCCACGGTGGGATCCACCAGCCCATATGTCGGCTTGTTCGGCACCGTCTGGGGTATCATGACTGCGTTTCACAACCTGGGAAACGTGCAGCAGGCGACGCTCGCGGCCGTGGCGCCCGGGATTGCGGAGGCGCTGATCGCCACCGCCATCGGCTTGTTCGCCGCCATTCCGGCCGTGGTGGCCTACAACCGATTTGCCGATCAAGTGAGCCGATTGGAACTCAGGTTCGACACGTTTGTCGAAGAGTTCTCGACCATTCTTCAACGTCACGGGCCTGCCCGTGCACCCCAGGCCTGAACCATGGCGGCCCGCCTTCGTCGACGCAAGCTGATGGGGGAAATCAACGTGGTGCCGTACATCGACGTCATGTTGGTGCTGCTGGTGATCTTCATGATCACGGCGCCGCTGCTCAAGGAAGGCGTTAAAGTCGATTTGCCGGAGGCGGGCGCCCAACCCATCGATGCCGAATTTCTCGCCAAGCATGAACCGCTCATCCTGACCATCGACAGCCGCGGCCGCTTATATATCAATTTCGGGCAGAACCAGGACAAACCCTCGTCGGAGGAGACGGTCAGTGCACGGACCGCTGCGCTGCTGCGGCGGGATCCGCAGACACCGGTGCTGGTCAAGGCCGATACCACCGTTCCGTACGGCACGGTGGTGCGCGCCATGGTGCTGCTGCAGCACGCCGGCGCCGGCAAGGTGGGCTTTTTGACGGACCCGGTGAGACCCGTCAACGGCGCGCGTTGAATGCGGGACTTTCTGCGTGAACACTCCTGGCCGATGGTGGCGTCGCTGTTGCTGCACGGACTTCTCCTGGGGGGGATGCTGTTCGCGACGTATATCGCGAGTCAGCAGCATCTGCCCGCCGTGCAGCCCATTCCCATCGACGCCGTGGTAGTCAGTTCCCAGGTCCTGCATGCCGCGCAACAGGCGCAGGCCGACCGCGCCGAGCAGGAAGCCGCGCGGGCGCGCGCCGCCGCCGAGGCGAGGGCGGCCGCCGAACAGGCCGAAGCGGATGCCCGCGCGGCTGCGGAAGCCGAGGCCATTGCCGCCAATCAGGAGGCGAAGCAGGCCGTGAAGCATGCCGAGGAAGAGGCCAACAACGCGGCTCGCGCCGAAGCCGCGAAAGAGGCGAAAGCCGCGGCCGCGGAGCAAGCGAAAAACGCGCAGGCGGAGCGTCGCGCCGACGCCGACAGGGCCGCCGCGGCGGCGCAAGCCACTCTCGATGCCCGCCGCGCGGCAGAGGCGCAGAAAGCCGTCGAAGCCAAGCAAGCCGCCGACGCCAGGCAGGCGGCAGAGGCCAAACAGGCCGCGGATGCCAAGCGCGCTGCCGACGAGCGGGCCAAGCAGGACCGGGAGGCCGAACTGCGCAGGCAGCTCGCCGACGAGGAACATGTGTCCGCCGTCCAATCCGGTCCGCTGCGTGACCGCTACATCGCCTTGCTTCGGAATAAGATCCAGAATGCGTGGATCAAGCCGTCGTCGGCGACGCCCGGCGTCGACTGTATAGTGCAGGTGACTCAGGTCCCGGGCGGGGAGGTCACCGGCGCCCGAGTCACGCAATGCAATGGCGACGCAGCGGTGCGCCAGTCCATCGAGAATGCGGTGTACCGTGCATCGCCTCTGCCGGATCCTCCGGATCCGGCGCTGTTCGAAAGAAACTTAAGTTTAAGGTTCAGGCCTAATGAATAGACCCCATGTGTTGCTGGCGATGATCGGACTCGTGATGGTGTGCCCCCGCAGTTGGGCGGAACTCGTGGTGGAGGTCACGAAGGGACAGGACGATGCAATTCCGATCGCCGTCGTGCCGTTCAATTCCCCCACGGAGGCTGCGGCGCCCTTCGACGTGGCGCAGCTAGTGGGCGACGACCTTGCGCGCAGCGGCCGCTTCAAGAGCATGGCTCGCAAGGACATGATCGAAACGCCGCATACCGGCGCGAGCATCTCATTCGATGATTGGCGCCGGCTCAACAACGATTACATCGTGGTGGGGCAACTCCAGGCGGAGAACGCGGACCGCTACAACATCGTGTTTGAGCTATACAACGTGCTCACCCGACAGCGCCTGCTCGGCTACCAGATCAGCGCGAACAAGGCGGGGTTGCGGCTCGCGAGCCATCAAGTTGCGGACATGGTGTTTCAGAAGATCCTGGGAGTGCGCGGTGCATTTGCCACGCGCGTCGCGTACGTGTCGGTTCTCGGGCATGTGCCGAACAAGTCTTACCAGTTGGTGGTCGCGGATGCCGACGGCATGAATCCGCGCGTGGTGATGCAATCCAATGAACCGCTGATGTCTCCCTCATGGTCCCCGGACGGCCAGAGCCTGGCGTATGTCTCCTTCGAGGGCCGGCTGCCCACCGTGTATGTCCAGGAATTGAGGACCGGCGAGCGGCGCCGCGTGTCCGCCCGGGCGGGGGTGAATCAAGCGCCGGCCTGGTCGCCGGACGGGAAAAAGCTTGCTCTCACGTTGTCCACCCGGGATGGCAATCTGGACATCTATACGCTGGACCTGGCGAGTCAGGCGCTGACCCGCATCACCGACGACCCGGGAATCGACACCGAACCGCAGTGGTCGAACGACGGCCGGAGCCTGTATTTCACCTCCGACCGTGCGGGAGGTCCGCAGATCTACCGCGTCGGTATCCAGCCCGGCGACAAGCCCCGGCGCCTCACCTTCCAGAACGCCTACAATGCGCGCCCCCGTTTGTCGCCGGATGAGTCGCAGCTCGCATTCGTGACTCAGGAAGAGGGCGCCTATCGCATTGCCACCATGGATTTGCGCGGGCGAGGCGATGTGCAGGTGCTGACCCGGGGTCACTTCGACGTGTCGCCGAGCTATGCGCCGAACGGCGCCGAAATCATCTATGCCAGCCGGGATCGCGGGCGCGGCGTCCTGGCGCTGGTGAGTGCGGATGGGCGTGTTCAGGAACGCTTGGTGTCCAGCGAGGGCGAGGTGCAGGAGCCGGCCTGGTCGCCGTTCTAGGGATTAAGATGGCCGAGGTACACAATACCGGTGTTCGCCGGTAGGCTTGGGGTCAGGGTAGAAATCTTTTGACGGAGAGTTGCATGAAAAGAATGATAACGATCGCCTGTTTGCTGGCCGGTGCCGTGCTGCTGGCGGGATGTCCCAAGAAGGCCACCACCATCCAGCCGCCGAGTGCCGGATCGCAGGTGGGCGGATCGTCGAACACCTCACCGAGCGGCGGCGCTTCGACCAGCGGGAGTGAACTCGGAGGCGATAAGGGCGTCAACGACCGGGGAGAATCCAACGCTGTAAGCGGTCCCTTGGCTCGCAAGGTCATCTATTTCGATTTCGACAAGTCGGAAATCAAACCCGAGTATGCCGACATCGTAAGGGCGAGTGCGCAGACTCTGACCCAACGTCCCGGCATCAAAATGAAGCTGGAGGGCAACACGGACGAACGCGGCACCCGCGAATACAACATCGGGCTGGGCGAACGCCGCGCCCAGGCTGTGCGGCGCGCACTGATGCTGCAAGGCGTTGGGGAGACGCAGATCACCACGGTGAGCTTCGGTGCCGAGCGGCCGGCCGCGGAGGGCGACGATGAGGCTGCGTGGTCGAAGAACCGGCGCGTGGAACTGGTCTATCTGCCATGACGTGCCGCGTCGTCATGGGCCGCCGTGCATCCATTTGGGGCGCAGTCTGCCTCGCGGCCTGGGCGATCGCCGGCTGCTCGACGACGCCTCCCGAGGAGGATCCGGTTCACATCAAGCTCAACGATCTCGACACCCGTCTGGCGCGGATAGAACGTGTGGTGTCAAACCAGAGCTTGCTCGACATGGCGAACCAAGTGGAGTCATTGCGCAGCGACGTGCGCGCCATGCGCAACGACGTCGACGTGTTGAATCACTCCCTCGAGTCAGCCCGCAAGCAACAAAAGGACCTCTACGCCGATCTCGATTCGCGGCTGAAGGCGGTCGAGGCTCGCGGCGGCGCTGGAGCGGCCGCCGGCGCATCGGCGGGAGCCGGTGATTCGCCATCGGCGGACACCGACAAGGGCGCCTATCAGGCCGCCTTCGATCTTCTGAAGGCCGGCCAATACGACCGCGCCATTGCGGGATTCCAGACCTTTCTATCAACCTACCCGGCGAGTGGATTGGCCGACAATGCGCAGTATTGGCTGGGAGAGGCCTACTACGTGAACAAGCAATATCCGGAGTCGCTGGCCGCATTTCAGCGGGTTGTGGAGAAGTTTCCCGGCTCGCGCAAGCTTCCGGATGCGCTGCTCAAGATCGGTTACTGCGACTATGAACTGAAGGACTATTCGGCGGCGCGAAGTGCGCTTGAGCAGGTGGCGGCGAAGTATCCCGACTCCGCATCGGCGCGCCTGGCGCAGCAGCGGTTGGAAAAAATGGCGGCCGAAAAGCATTGACCGACGTTAACCTCAAGGACGCCAACCTCAAGCGGGATCGCCTGCGCATCAACGAGATCTTTCACTCGCTGCAAGGGGAGGCCGATGCGGTGGGCTATCCCACCGTGTTCGTGCGGCTGACCGGATGCCCGCTGCGCTGTCAATATTGCGACACCGAGTATGCGTTTCATGCCGGCGACTGGTACGACCTCGATGCCATCGTCGATGAGGTCAGCAGTTTCGGCGCCCGCCACGTCTGCGTGACGGGCGGGGAACCGCTGGCGCAGCCCAATTGCCTGAGGCTTCTGACCAGGCTCTGCGACGCCGGGTTCGAGGTGTCGCTGGAGACCAGCGGCGCCCTCGATATTGCAGGAGTGGACGCGCGAGTCTCCCGGGTGGTCGATGTGAAAACGCCCGGTTCGGGGGAAGCAGCGCGGAACCGGATCGAGAATTTCTCCCTGCTCACGCGGCACGACCAGTTGAAATTCGTCATTTGCTCGCGCGAGGATTACGACTGGAGCAAGGCCTATCTACGGGAGCACGGGTTGTCCGCCCGTTGCCAGGTCCTGTTCTCGCCGAGCTACACCCAGCTGCCGCCCGCGGTCCTGGCGGAGTGGATTCTTGCCGATCGTCTGCAAGTGCGTTTTCAACTGCAGCTTCACAAGATTCTGTGGGGCGACGTAGCGGGAAAATGAAGTCGGCAGTCGTTCTATTGTCCGGCGGACTGGACTCGGCGACCGCGCTCGCAATCGCGCGCTCGCAGGGGTTTCGGACCTTCGCGCTCAGCGTGCATTACGGGCAGCGCCATATCGCGGAACTCGAGGCGGCCAGGAGGGTAGCCGCGGCGTTGGGAGCGCACGAACACCGGGTGATGGGCGTCGATCTGGCCGGCATCGGCGGCTCGGCGCTGACCGATATCGCCGTGCCCATCCCGGAGGCCATGAGCCCGGGCATACCGGTCACGTACGTACCTGCCCGCAATACGCTGCTCCTGTCGCTGGCCCTCGGCTGGGCCGAAGTCGTCGGTGCCGAAGACATTTTCGTCGGGGTCAACTTTTTGGATTACTCGGGGTATCCCGATTGCCGCCCGGAGTTCATCGACGCATTCCAGCGTCTGGCGCAGCTGGCGACCAAAGCCGGCGTCGAGGGGTCGCGCATGACCATTCAGGCACCGCTCATCCGCATGACCAAGGCGGACATCATCCGCACCGGGCGCGAGCTGGGAGTCGACTACGGCATGACCGTGTCCTGCTATCAGGCGGACGCTGCGGGCCGGGCATGCGGAAAGTGCGATTCGTGCAGGCTGCGTGCGGCCGGATTCGCCGCGGCAGGGATGCCGGATCCTACGCATTACGTGTGAGTGAATCTCATGAACTGGTCGGTAAGTTCGGCTATGATGCGCGCCTCTCCGGGGGACGGTAGCTCAGTTGGTAGAGCAAGGCCCTTTTAAGGCTTTGGTCCTGGGTTCGAGTCCCAGCCGTCCCAATCCTAGTTTAATCGTTATAAATCAATGACGTACAGCGGATATCAAGAATCATAGTTAATGTGTGTTTCCGCGGAAACGTGTGCTCAAGCCGAGCGCGCGAGTTCGCCATCATGATGCCTGCGCTACCGGAAACGGCGGCAACGGTTCGATCGCCACCTGGGTCCGCAACCGCACGTTGTGCGCGTCCAAGATCTTGGCCGCACGCTCGAGCGTTTAACTTTAACCAATCTCTTTGAGGCTTCCTGGTACTCGGCTTGGTTGCGGATCATGGCTGTCCTGAGTGGCGCCTACTGCGTGCGTATCCGTCCGTGCTCGCGGCTCACGCGGAACCAGGAAGTCGTCGACGTCGGCTAATGATAGTTCAAAGGCTCCCGGCCAACTCCGTCCATGAGACTCACGTCATCCGCGCGTCCATCGATGTACAAATTCAGATTTTTCATGCCATCGGCTGCCGCGGAGGGCGACAGAATCCCGCGATACCCTTGCCCGGCAGGCGTCAATATCGGGACTCGATCACCCGTAATAGTCTCGAGCGAAATGCCCATGCGCTTTCTGGTGCTTGGCTTGGTCAGATCCAACACAGGCTTCGCCACGATGTGAATCGAGACCAAATCTCGCGGATGATCTTCTTCGGCACTGATGCCGGAAACTTTGGCGAGCTCTTTATGGTATTCCGCAATGACCCCGGCGCGCGTGAGCGACGTGTACAAGCATCCTTACTCACCCGACCGGTTCCACCGTCCCGAGGCCAGTAAAATGTACCCAATGTGCAGTGGGTGGGCGCCGCGGGGGACATGACGCCAAACGACGCCGTCAAACTCTGTGCCAGGGGACTTTCGACGGTGAGATGCGCGTTTCGGTCGCCTCAAACATAGGCCCCGGAAATATGGGTGGCCAGTACGCCGATGACGCTATCGATCTTTCCTTCCAGCAAACTCGCCGCCGGAGTCCTGCCGCCCAGGCCAGGGGCCGGACGATATAACCATCGCTTGCCGATTTCCGGCGTGCGAAATGCATTATTCAGCAGCCATTTCAGCTGGCTCAATTTTTCAACCTGTTTGCGCTGCTCCGGACCCGGAACGCTCTCCCGTCTTCGCCAGCGGTGAACGGTTTTGCGGTCCACTCCCAGCGTTT
>WNFQ01001827.1_pt1 | contig 16115 bp, 11 predicted proteins | sample 5400171 | NCBI WGS metagenome assembly WNFQ01 (sample SAMN13153356, study PRJNA577476) | soil metagenome | isolation source: 20 cm soil under Madrone tree | place: USA:California | collected 2016-06-14 | reverse complement strand
TACAAACACCGCCAACGCGCCCGATGCCCGAGAGGTTCATAGGGCAGTCTGGACCGGTGGTGAAATGATCGTGTGGGGCGGATACAATGGAAACGGTTTGGGCCCTTTGAACACCGGGGGGAGATATGATCCCAGTGCTGGCAGTTGGACAGCTACCAGCACCACCAACGCGCCCGCTGCGCGGTACGGCCACACAGCAGTGTGGAGCGGCAGTGAAATGATCGTGTGGGGCGGATCTAATGGCAGCAGCACTTTTAACACCGGCGGCAAATATAATCCCAGCACTGATACTTGGGCAGCCACCAACATCATCGGCTCGCCCGACAGCCGAGAAAATCACGCGGCAGTATGGACCGGCAGTGAAATGATCGTCTGGGGCGGCTACTCTTATAACGGTGGCGGTCAGTATCTCAACACCGGCGGCACGTACGATCCGGCCACCGACAGTTGGACAGGCATCAGCACCACCAACGCGCCAGTCGGCCGAGTCGCTCACACAGCAGTGTGGACTGGCAGCGAAATGATTGTTTGGGGCGGATATGACGGCAGCAGTTTTGTGAACACTGGCAGCAGATATGATCCCCGCTTTGACAGTTGGACAGCCTCCAGCAACGCCAACGCGCCCGCTGACCGCGAGCTTCACACAGCAGTGTGGATTGGCAGCGAAATGATCGTCTGGGCTGGGGCTGGTTCTAGCGGCGGTTTAAACACCGGCGGCAGATACTGCGTGCAGCCTGCTTCGCCCTGCACCGACGACACCTGGACCTCAACCAGCCTCACCAACGCGCCTGATGCCCGATCCAATCACACGGCAGTGTGGACCGGCAGCGAAATATCTGGGGCGGAGGCACGGGCGGCAGCACTTTTTTTAACACTGGCGGCAGATATAATCCCGGCACCGATAGTTGGACAGCGACCAGCCTCACCAACGTGCCCGCTGGCCGAGTTCAACACACAGCAGTGTGGACTGGCAGCCAAATGATCGTCTGGGGCGGAGTCGGTAGCGGCGGCTATTTGAACACCGGCGGCAGATATAATCCCAGCACCGACAGTTGGACAGGCACCAGCACTATCGACGGCCCGAGCGCCCGAACACTTCCAAAGTCAGTGTGGACCGGCAGCGAAATGATCGTGTGGGGCGGATTTAACGTCAGCGGCCTTTTGAACACCGGCGGGAGATATAATCCCGGCACTGACAGTTGGACAGCCACCAGCATCACCGGCGCGCCGGCTGGCCGGTACTTTCCCACAGCACTCTGGACCGGCAGCGAAATGATCGTCTGGGGCGGAGAGAACGGCAGCGGCTTTCAAAACACCGGGGGGAGATATAATCCCACCACCGATAGTTGGACAGCCACCGGCACTATCGGCGCGCCTGCGCCCCGAGAAGCTCACACGGCAGTATGGACTGGCAGGGAAATGATCGTCTGGGGCGGATTCGGGGGCGCTCCCTATTTCAATACCGGCGGCAGATATAATCCCAGCACCGATAGTTGGGCAGCCACCAGCGGCACCGGCGCACCCGGTGGCCGAGAATTCCACACGGCAGTATGGACCGGGAGCCAAATGATCGTCTGGGGCGGAGGGGGCAACGGCAGCCTTCTGAACGACGGCGGCAGATACTGCGCGCAGCCGCTTGCGCCCTGCACCGATGACACCTGGACTCCAACCACCCTTACTAGCGCGCCCGCTGGCCGAACGTATCACACAGCAGTGTGGACCGGCAGCGAAATGATCGTCTGGGGTGGGGTTGATGTTAGCGGATATTTTAACACTGGCGGCAGATATCATCCTACCACCGACAGTTGGACAGCCACCAGCCTTACCAACGCGCCCGCTGGCCGGGAAATTCACACTGCGGTGTGGACCGGCACTGAAATGATCGTCTGGGGCGGATATAACGGCAGTGATTTGAACACTGGCGGGAGATATGATCCCGGCACCGACAGTTGGGTGGCTACCAGCACCACCAACGCGCCCGCTGCCCGAGACTCTCACGCGGCAGTCTGGACCGGCAGCCAAATGATCGTCTGGGGCGGATTTAACAGTGGCAGTTACTTCAACACCGGCGGGAGGTATAATCCCAGCACCGGCAATTGGGCGGCCACCAGCACCACCAACGCGCCCGATGCCCGCGCCTTGCCCACAGCAGTGTGGACTGGCAGTGAAATGATCGTCTGGGGCGGATACAACTCGAGCAATGATTTCAATACCGGCGGCAGATACAGTCCCGGCACTGACAGTTGGATCGCCACCAGCACTACCAACGCGCCCGCTGCCCGAGATTCTCACACGGCAGTCTGGACTGGCAGTGAAATGATCGTCTGGGGTGGAGAGACTTTTAACTTCAGTCTTTTGAATACCGGCGGCAGGTACGACCCCGGTACCGACAGTTGGATAGCAACCAGCACCGCCAGCGCGCCCGCTGCTCGCGACGCTCACACCGCAGTCTGGACCAGCAGCCAAATGATTGTCTGGGGTGGATTCGGCGGCAGCTTTTTGAACACTGGCGGCAGATACAACCCGAGTACCGGCAGTTGGACAGCTACAAGTACCACCGGCGCCCCCGCCGCGCGAGACTTTCACACCGCAGTCTGGACTGGCAGCCAAATGATCATCTGGGGCGGAGCTGGTCCCGGCCCCACCTATTTGAACACCGGCGGCAGATACTGCGGGGCTGCACAGAGTCCGACACCGACGCCTACTTCGACTCCAACGGCAGCCGCGACAGCCACTGCAACACCGACAGCAACTCCAACGGCGACGGCTACGGCGACTGCGACGCCGACCGGCACACCCAGGGTCACACCGACGCCGAGGCTTACACCGACACCGAGGCCGCGCCCGACTCCGCCACCACGACCTTAGCGTTAAAGTGACGAGTGACCCGCCTTCGCCAAGGCTACGGCGGGCAGGCGAGTGACAAGTAACTGGCGGCGGCGAGTCGTTAACTTAAGATTTCCATCACGGGATTCCGTCGACTTCGCTCGGAATGACGGGAGTTAATTCGTTCTTCGTCATTCGTGCTTTGTCATTCCAAGCGCTTGCCAGACAAATATGCCAGTGGCAAGGTTTCGCCCCGATGAAATTGCCGGTGAGTCTTTGTGCAACGTTGATTTTGCCGTTTTGCGCTGCTTCTGCTCAGACGCCCGCGCCCGAGGCTGCAAAGTCTGCTGAGGCCGCTCAAATTGAAACGCTAGCGAAAAAAATTGACGAACAGAACACGAAGATCGATGCGCTTTCCCAGGAAATCCTCAAACTGGAACAACAAATCTCGCACAACCGGCCGGGGATCATGATCGGAGAAAGTACGCCATCACCGGCGAATCCTGCCGCTCCAGCGGCATCTGCGTTACATCCCGCCGCGGCGGGCAACACGCATATCGTCGCGCGCGGGGAGACACTTACGTCCATCGCCAAAATGTACAAGGTCACCGTCGACGAATTGCAAAAAGCCAATCACATCGAAGACGGCCGTAAGTTGCAAGCCGGCCAAACCATCTCGATCCCAACGTCCGCCACGCCGACGCCATCGCCTGCCGCTTCAGGTTCCACCAACCCGTGAAACGCGAGTGCTGTAGAGTCCGCTGTCCTCAGCGGATGAACCCAGCCGCGCCACATGCCACTGCGCTGAGGACAGCGCACACTACAGCGTCGCGAGAGCGTTCGTCGCACGGCGGGATGAGACAGCGCCTTCGCAGCTCAAAATAGTTTGACCGGCAATCGCTCTTCCTTCTCGAGGTTTTGTGATGCAACGATTTCGGTCGGCAGCTCTGGCTCACGCGATGGCGATGCTTCGAGCAAACTTTGCTCGCAAAGCCGCGCGTATTTTCCATCGAGCGCGAGCAACTCGTCGTGCGTGCCGCGCTCGATAAGGCGCCCGTGATCGAGCACCAGGATTTGGTCCGCGTGCACAATTGTGGAAAGGCGATGGGCGATCACAATTGAAGTGCGGTTCGCCATCAAGCGCTCGAGCGCTTCCTGAATCAGGCGCTCGGTTGCCGTGTCCACGCTCGCGGTGGCTTCGTCAAGAATCAGAATCGGCGGGTCTTTCAGCAGCGCCCGCGCGATGGTGAGGCGCTGTTTCTCGCCCACGCTCAGTTTCACGCCGCGCTCGCCCACCACGCTCTCCAATCGGTCTGGCAAACGCTCGATAAACTGTCGCGCGTTCGCCGCATCCACAGCGCGCCATAACTCGGCATCACTCGCGTCCGGTTTGCCCATGAGCAGATTTTCGCGAATCGATCCGTTGAACAGAAAACTTTCCTGAGTGACGACGCCGATCGCTTCGCGCAAACCGCGCAGTTCGTATTCGCGAATTGGTTTTTTGTCGATGTAGATTTGCCCGCTCGTGAATTCGTAGAAGCGCACCAGCAGATTGACCAGTGTGGATTTCCCTGCGCCAGTCGCGCCCACGAGCGCAACTGTCGCGCCCGGCGGCGCGTGAAACGAAACGTTCCGCAGCGCGGGCAAACCTTCGACGTAGCTGAAACTGACATTTTCGTAACGAATGTCGCCGAGGATTCGGGTTTTGTAGCCGGGATCGGTGATCCCGGCGCCGCGACCACCGCTCGCGGCTACCACACCCGGCTCCACTGGTTCGTCGAGAATCTCAAACACGCGTTCACCGGCAGCGCGTCCGGCTTGCACAAGTTGATTCAGCTGATGCAGACGGCTGATCGGATCATAGAGGAACGCCGTCAACATGAGAAACGCAACGAGATCGCCCAGTTGCATCGTACCCGCCAGCACAGCGCGACTGCCGAAGGCCACCACGAGCAGCGCACCGATCGCTTCGAACATCGACATCGATGGGCTGTAGATCGCCCATACGCGCATCACAACGAGCGTAGCGTGGCGCAGTTGATCGCTTACTCGGTTAAAGCGGGCGTGTTCTTCCCGCTCGCGAACGAAACTCTTAATTTGCCGGACGCCGGCGAGATTATCGTGCAGCAGCGCGTTCATGTCAGACGAGGCGCGTCTTTGCAATCGATAACGCCGGTGCGCGGTGAGCGTGTAAGTGAGCGCGCCGGCAATAAGCAATGGAAACGGCCCCAGCGCGAGCAGCGCCAGCTTGACATTCAGATAAAACATCACACTGACGACGATCAACACCTGTAGAATCGCGACTACACCCTGCTCGATTCCGTCAATCAGCACGCGCTCGACCGAGTTTACGTCCTCGATCACCCGCGTCATCAGATCGCCCGTGGCGCGATTATCGAACCAGCGCAACGGCAGCAGTTGAATGTGCGAATACAAATCGCTGCGTAAATCAAAAATGACTCTTTGCTCAAAGGTGTTGTTTAGAATGAGCCGTAACGAATTGAAGACGTGCTGAACAAGAAACGCCGCGGCTGCGAGCAAAATCAGCGGCAGCAATTTGTCTGGCCGATTCGCGCGCACGACGTCGTCGATGATCCATTTCGTGGCCGCTGGGAAAACGATCACCATCAGCGTGCTCAAGATCGCGCAGGTCAATGTGCCCGCAGCGATCCACGGATACCGCTTCAGATAACGAAAAACGCGCCAGACCGTTTTCATTGCCCAATCAAAGTGGACGCGCTGGTCACCTCGTCAAGATGGAGACGGTTGCCGCAATCGTTCGCTTTACATCCGAAAACACGTTGTCGCCCTCACCCGCGCTGCGTTAGTCTTGTTCTGTGTCCCACGAATCCCACCCGTTCTGCGACGAAATTCGCATTGAGCAACTGGAGATTTCTGCCCGCATCGGAGTTCCCGAAGAAGAGCGTGTCACACCACAGCGATTAACCATCAATATTTCCTTTTGGCCATATCAGCAGACGCGGGACCTGGCCGATAACATCCACAACGCCGTCAATTATTCAGTCGTGGCCGACGAAACGAAGAGTTTCGTGCGCGGTCAGTCGGTCAACCTTATTGAAACGCTGGCAGATCAGGTCGCAGCGCACTTACTGAAGACTTTTCCGATACAGAAAGTAACGGTGGAAGTGCGGAAGTTTGCTCTGCCGGACGCGAAATATGTCTCCGCAACTGTGACGCGCAGCGCATCTATTGGCTGAAAGCCGTCTTTCCCATTTAACGATTTAACGATGCGGAAAGGACGATTCAAAAAACCTGCTGCAGAGATTGCGCAGCGCTACAGCGAATCTGTTTTCTTTGATTGGCAGCTGTATCGCTTCGATATTGCTGGATCGATCGCGCACGCCGCAGCGCTCGCTCGAGCAGGAATCATTTCCGTTGATGAACTGCAAAAAATTGAAAGCGAGCTGCGTGCTATCGAAAAAGAAATCGAGTCTGGCAAATTCGAGTGGCACCGTTCCCTCGAAGACGTGCACATGAATATCGAGGCTGCGCTTACGAAGCGAATTGGCGCTGCAGGCGCGAAGCTTCATACCGCGCGCAGCCGGAACGACCAGATTGCGCTCGATCTGCGGCTTTATGTCAAAGCTGAAATCGCGGAGGTCTCTTCGAGGCTGGGAGATTTAAAACGGGCGCTGCTCCGTCTCGCCGAAACACACGCCGACGTTGTGATGCCCGGTTACACGCATCTTCAACGTGCCCAGCCGATCATCCTTTCCCATTACTTGCTCGCGCAAATCGAGTCATTCGAGCGCGACTCGAATCGGCTTCGGGATTGCCTGACGCGCACCGATGTGCTCCCGCTTGGGTCCGGCGCGCTTGCCGGATCGGCGATTGTCCTTGATCGCGAACAAATCGCGCGCGACCTGGGCTTTTCGCGTGTGAGTGAGAACAGCGTCGACGCCGTCGGTGATCGCGATTTCGTGTGCGAATTTCTTTTTTGTCTTGCGATGATCGGAATGCACCTCTCACGCTTGAGCGAGGACTTGATCATCTGGAGCACGCACGAATTCGGCTTTGTGGAATTCAGCGACGCATTTTCCACCGGTTCCAGTTTGATGCCGCAGAAACGAAATCCTGACATGGCGGAACTGACTCGTGGCAAGGCAGGCCGGCTTTACGGGAATTTGATGTCGATGTTGACGGTGATGAAAGCGCTTCCCTCCTCTTACAATCGCGATATGCAGGAAGATAAACAGGCGCTTTTTGATTCCGTCGATACGACAAAAACCGCGCTGGAAGTTTTTGCGGCGATGTTGCCGGAATTGAAAATCTATCGCGAACGGATGCACGCCGGTGCAAGCGATCCACATCTGCTCGCGACCGATCTGGCCGAGTATCTGGTGAAAAAGGGAACGCCTTTTCGCGAGGCGCACGAAATCGTCGGGAAAATCGTTGCGCACTCTATCGCGAATGGAATTCCGCTCAATGAAGTTTCGCTTTCGAAGCTCAAAAGGTTCTCGCCTCTGTTCGATAGCGATGTTGCGAAGGTGTTCGATGTTAGCAAGGCGCTCGCGAGCCGGCGTGCAATCGGTGCGCCGTCACCAAAAAACGTCGCGGCCCAGATCAAGCGCTGGCGCGCGCATCTGCGGGCGCAAACATGAATCCGCCTCAGAACACCGTTGCCTTTGGTGCACCCGGCATCGAGCCCCGCTGGACTTCGAGTGCGAAAGAAGGCGTTGGCACGGCTTACCATACAAGTTGCCGCGTTTGGTTCACGCTCAGTCACGGAATCGTCAACGAGATTTACTATCCGCATGTCGATAAACCAAATACCCGCGATTTTCAGTTCCTCATCAGCGATGGCGAAACATTTTGCCACGAAGAAAAACGCGACCTGAATCATCAGATCGAATACCCGGAGCGCGATTGCCTCTTTTATCGTCTCACAAATTCGGACCCGGACGGTCGCTATCGCGTAGTCAAACATGTGCTTACCGACCCGCACCTGTCTGTGCTGCTCGTGCATACGCGGCTTGAGGTGTTCGACGAATCGCTACATGGCAAGTTGCGCCTCTACGCACTGCTGGCGCCGCACCTTGCCGGTTTTGGCGCCAGCAACTCCGCGTGGTGCTCTGAACTCGGCGACAACGAACTCTTGCGTGCGCAGCGCGAAGACGTGCACTTGATCATGGCATGCGACACGGGTTTTTGCCGCCGGTCCGTCGGCTATGTCGGCTTCAGCGATGGATGGCAGGATTTGATGCAGAACTTCAAAATGGATTGGGAATTTACAGCAGCGACCGACGGAAATATCGCGCTGACAGGCGAGATCGACTTGCCTGACAGCGGCGAATTCACAATCGCGGTTGCATTTGGTCGAAGTTACGAAAGCGCAGCCACCAAATTATTCCAATCGTTGGCAAGCGCGTTTGAATCGCATCGTGCTGCGTACGTTCGTCAGTGGCAGCGCGCAGTGGTGGATCGGAAATTTGATTTTAGTACAGATACTTGCGACGACGGCGGAATGTATCGGCTGAGCCGATGCGTGTTGCTCGCGCATGAGGACAAAGTTTTTCAAGGCGCAATGGTCGCGTCGATGAGCATTCCCTGGGGCGAGACAAAGGGGGACCAGGACCTGGGTGGTTATCATCTCGTTTGGACGCGCGACCTCGTGCATAGCGCGATGGCGCTCCTCGCCACGGATCAGACAAGCACGCCGTTGCGCGCGTTGATCTGGCTGGCGGCGATCCAGCGGACGGACGGCAGTTTTCCGCAAAACAGTTGGATCGACGGGACTGCTTATTGGTCCGGGTTGCAGCTCGACCAGATTGCGTTCCCGATCCTGCTGGCGTGGTGGTTGCACAAGCGCGGTGCTCTCGGCTTGTTTCATCCTCGCGCGACGATTGTGCGCGCCGCGGCGCGCCTGATTTTGCAGGGACCTGTGACAACGCAGGATCGCTGGGAGGAAAACGCCGGCTATTCACCTTCGACTCTCGCCGTTGTGATTGCAGCGCTTGTCTGCGCCGCTGAGTGGGCAACGGACTTCTGCAAAACGGATGTTGCAGATTTTGTTTTCGCGTATGCGGACTGGCTGGCGGCGCACATCGAAGAGTGGACCGTCACAACGCAGGGCGAGCTGGTCGAGGGAATTCGACGCCATTACATCCGGATCACCCCGACTGATCCTAACGCGCCTGACCCGCATGCAGACGCAAACACAGCAATGATGCAGATTGCCAACGGCGGCGGGCTGCACCCGGCACGCAATGTGGTCGGCGGCGATTTCCTCCACCTGGTGCGATTCGGCATTCGCGACCCGAACGATGCGATCGTACGCGACTCAATCGAAGTGATCGATCGTGTGCTAAAGTATGAGTTACCGCAGGGCCCAGGCTGGCGGCGTTACAATCACGACGGCTACGGTCAAAAAGATGATGGCGGCGCTTTCGATGGAACGGGCGTTGGCCGTTGCTGGCCCATTCTCACAGGAGAACGCGGCCATTACGAACTTGCTGCGGGGCACGATCCGAAGCCATTCATCAAGACGATGGAAGACTTTTCCAATGAAGGCGGCATGCTCACCGAACAGGTATGGGACGGACCTGATCTGCCGCACGCAAGGATGAAACGTGGTTGCCCAACCGGCGCGGCAATGCCGCTTTGCTGGTCGCACGCCGAATATGTTTCACTCGTACGGAGCCGGCACGATGGCATTGGCTTTTACCGCGTCGAGCCTGCGTACCAGCGCTACGTTGTAAATCCGGTGGGGAACCGATACGAGATTTGGAGTCTGCGGCATCCGCTGCGGCGCATATCGCGCAGCAAAATTTTGCGAATCATCCTTGCCGCGGAGGCCAATATTGTCTGGTCCACGGATAACTGGGCGCGGACTGACCAATCAGCGACGATTCATCAGGATGAGCTGAATCTCTGGTTCGCCGATTTTCCCACCGCGGATTGGCCAATTGGATCAGTGTTCGCCTTTACATTTTTTTGGAAAGCAGAACAGCGTTGGGAAGACCGCAACTGGCAAGTGAACATTTTGTGAAAACCGCTCCTTGAGACCTGGCGATGAGCGAAATTCTTCCTGTAGTCTATCTGGCGCGTCACGGGGAGACTGCCTGGAGCGCTACAGGTCAACATACCGGACTTACCGATTTGCCTCTGACGAAACGCGGCGAACGCAATGCGCGCCGACTTCGGAAGCGGTTGGCGGGACTTGTTTTCGCCGAGGTTTTCACGAGTCCGTTGCGGCGCGCCGTTCGAACCTGTGAACTAGTCGGGTTCGGCGCGGTAGCACAACGCGATCACGATCTGGTCGAATGGAACTATGGCGATTACGAAGGTCTTCGAACGTCGGAGATTCGTGCGAAGCGGCCCGACTGGCAATTGTTTCGCGACGGTTGCCCCAACGGGGAATCGCCACAACAGATCGGTGCGCGAGCCGATCGTGTTGTCAGTCGGATACGCGCGATCAAAGGCGATGTGCTAATTTTTTCCAGCGGACATTTCCTGCGAGTGTTCACCGCCCGCTGGCTCGGTCTCGAACCATTCGTCGGGAAATTTTTTATGTTGGACGTAGCAAGCCTTAGCGCGCTCAGCTACGAACATGACCTTTCCAATCCGGCGATCCGATTTTGGAACGATATCTGGCACGCAGGCGACTGAGCGCGCGGAAGAAATTCACAAACGGGGTTACCTGAGGATTCGCTTTTCTCCCCCGCGTTCATAATCTTTCCGCGTGAAAGAGCGCACGTGGGAAACCATCTCGAGCGAACGGCACTTTGCCAATGCGCATCTCCAAGTCGTGACCGAGCGCGTCCGAACGCCGTCCCGAAGTGAGCCGCGCACGTGGACAATTGTACATCGCAAAGCGGCTGTGATCGTCGCGCCAATGACGCACGAGGGTAAAGTTCTGCTCATTCGCCAGGAACGCATTCCGATTCGCGAAGCCATCTGGGAAATGCCCTCTGGCCAGATCGATATTGTAGCCGGGAGCGGTGATCCCGGCCGCTCCACAGAGACAATCGAACAAGTGGCATTGCGCGAACTTCGCGAAGAGGCCGCTTACGAACTCGTCAAAGACGGCGAACTCATTGCGATCGGCCATTATTTTTCCTCACCAGGATTCACCGATGAGCGTGGCTACTTTTTTCTGGCACGCCCGGTGCAGCGATGTAAGGAGCCACCGGATCGAGATGAAGCGGAATCGATTCTCGATTGCCGCGAGTTTACCGTAGAGCAGATTCGCCGCATGATCGCGGAGAACGAAATTCGCGACGCCAATACGTTAGGCATTTGTGCGACGCTGGCGGCGCGGGGTCTTCTGTCGCTCGCGCCGCGTTGATTCTTCCATCCAATGGCCTTACGAGACATCTTCAAGTTTCGTGATTCACCTGAGAGCGAAACCTCCAAACCGTTTCTCGAACATCTCGAGGACTTGCGATGGACGATTGTGAAGATGGCGGTCACCCTCGGCGTCGCGATGATTGCTTGCTTTGCGTTTCGATCGACCCTCGTGCGGGTCATGCAGGCGCCGCTGCGCGATGTGGGCTCGCAAGTTGGAACGCTCAAGGCGCTCGGCATCACTGATTCAATCGTGATCTCATTTCATCTGGCGTTTTACACCGGCATCGTTCTTTCCTTTCCGCTGTTGCTGTATTTTCTGGCGGAATTTGTTTTGCCCGCGCTCACTGGCCTCGAGAAGCGGTTCTTGTTTCCTGCAATCGGAGTCAGCTTTGCGCTGTTCCTTCTGGGCGTGTTCGTCTGTTATTTTTGGCTGCTGCCGAAAACGATTCTCTTTTTCTTTCACGACACCGAGAATCTGGGATGGGCGCCGACCTGGACGGTGCAACAGTATTACTCATTCGTGACGCGGTTTACCCTCGGGTTCGGTCTGGCGTTCGAATTGCCGGTGGTCGTTCTGGCACTGGTCCGATTTGGATTGATCACTTACAAATTCATGGCGCGCACCCGGCCGTACGCTGTCGTGTTGATCTTTATCCTGGCGACCATCATCACACCGACCCCAGACATTCTGACCTTGATCGCACTGGCGCTGCCGATGTGTCTGCTTTACGAGAGCTGCATCTGGATCGCATGGCTCATGGAGCGCCGCCGGTTGAAACAGATTGCCGGCTAATAGCGTGTATCATCCGCATCACGAATTTCTGTTCGGCATGTTCGCGTTTGCACTCGGCGCGGCGGTCGGCTCGTTTCTGAATGTTTGTATTTATCGCTGGCCTGTTGATCTTTCGATCAACCAGCCACGTCGATCGTTCTGCCCCAGTTGCAAACAACCAATTCCCTGGCATCAGAATCTGCCGTTGATCAGTTGGCTCGCGCTTCGAGGCCGCTGTGCAAATTGCGGCGCGAAAATTGCCTTCCGCTATTTCGCTGTGGAACTGGTGACCGCACTGCTTTTTCTCGCAATCTGGGAAAGGTTTCCGTGGCAGGTGGCAATCGCGTACTGGATTTTTGTTTGCTTACTCATCGTCGGAACTTTCATCGACTTTGAGCATTTTATTATTCCAGATCGGGTAACGATCGGCGGAGTAATCGCGGGCCTTGCCTGCAGTCTCACCGTTCCTGCTTTGATGGGGACCGATTCGCGGCTCGCAGCCGGTGTTCGCTCGTTGCTCGCAGCTGCTCTTGGCTATGTGATCCTCTTGATTGTTTTGGAAGCAGGCAAAATCGCTTTCGGAAGAAAACGGATTCGATTTGACGCGCCAACGCCGTTCACGTGGACAAAACGCGGGGACGACGCTCATTTCGCTGTAGGCGGTGAAGAAAGCCTGTGGAGCGAATATTTTGCGCGAGAGAAAGATCGATTATTGCTCGAGTGCGACGAGGCCAGGATCGACCACCACACATTTGGATACGTGACGCTGGAGTTCCGCTACGACCGCGTCACCGCCGAAGGTCACGTGCTAATGCTCGATGATCTGACGGACATTTCCGGCATAGCTCGTGAGCTTGTGATTCCTCGCGAGGCAATGGGGCGCGGCGACTTAAAATTTCTGGCCGCGATTGGGGCGTTCCTCGGCTGGCGCGCGGTATTGTTTAGTCTTTTCGCAGGATCGCTTCTCGGCTCCATGATCGGATTGGTTACGCTCGTCGTAGGAAAACCTGTTTGGTCGGCCAAACTACCCTTTGGACCTTACCTGGCGTTCGGCGCGGTTACCTGGATGTTTTTTGGCGAGACCTTTCTTCATTGGTACGCCGGACTGCTAAGCCCCTAGGGCCAGGTCAACCACGAACGGACACGAATCGACGCCAACTGGTCGGAATGACGAAATCCGAATGACGAAGCTCGAAAGAATGACGAATGATTAAGGGACGAAGAGCCGTGATGTCATTCGGGCTTTGTGCTTATTTCGTCACTCGACATTCGTGCTTCGTGATTGGTTAAGAGCCCACTCGGCGGATGGCCGAGTTGCTGAAGAAACAATTCTCCGACGTAGCATCAGCCCAAGGTTGATGAGCTCACATTTCCACCAGCGCAGCAGACCGCGACGAAGCTGTTTGCGAATCCGAATGTCTGGAACAAATCCGTCATAGAGCTCGCGCCAGCCGGCGTTTCTTTTTCCATAATAACCAGTCGCCCATCTGCGATTTGCCAAGGCGACGAGACGTCGGCTGTAAAAATTCATCGCGTTCCGGGCAAATCCGCCGCGGGCGCCCGTGAAAGGCAGAGTGAGAAACGCACGTTCCGGATCGCGATAAACTGCGCGGACCAAACTGAGATAGTAACTGCTTACATCCAGAAGCAGCGCGGCCGACATCAACTCGGCGTCCCCCATGTAGTAGTATTTGTCTTTGTAGAGGCTTTCGAACCAGTACCGATATGTGATTGGAAATTGCTGGTTGTAGTGGCGAAGCCGCTCCGTCACATCTTCTCCCGCTAAACTGTGCGCCAGCAAATCGGCAACGTAATAGGAAGTGTAGGAACAAAAATCCAAACCCGGACTGTAAAGTGGATCGATGAAACCGGCGGCGTCACCGACTGCGGCCCAGCCGTCGCCGCAAACTTTTTCACTGTGATATGGCAGCATCGACAAAGCGTGCACGTCGCCTTCAATCACCTTTGCTGCCCCGAAAATTTCCCGCCCAACTGGATTGCTGAGAATGTGGGCGTGCAGCCGTTGCCCCAGAGTCGGGCCTTCTGGAAACTTAAAGATGCGACTGTCGTAGACAATTCCGGCACTCACATCGCCGCCCTGCAATGGAATGATCCAGACCCACCAACCGCGCCCAAAAAGGTGATTTGTGGCCCACTCACGCGCGGTGCGGCAACGGTTCGCGTAATCGGGAAAACGTTGTCGCCATTCATAACTGTCCCACTCCTTGACGCCGGTGAATCGCGCCCACACCGCGTTGATGGGGTGTTCCGTGTTCGGGCGAAAATATCCGAGCTTTCGCGCAAACATGGCAGCGCGTCCCGTAGCATCGACCAGCCAACGCGCGCGCACGGTGGATTCCCCGAGTTCGCGGGCGACGCCTACCCTTTGGCCGCTCCCATTATTAAGCTCCAGGTTTATTACTTTCGCTGGACGCCATAGTTCGCAACCCGCGTCCACTGCGAGATCTAGCATATGTGAATCGAGCTTTGCACGGTCCACCTGAAAACCCGGCAACCGGCTCTGATAACGGGTGCCAACCTCCACGCAGTCATCAAAGCTTTGATCCGGTCGATTGGAAAACCACAGACGCAGTCCTTGTTTCGCTAGTTGATGATGGCCGAGGTAATGGGTGAGACCCAAAATCCGGGTCATGTAACAACTGCTCACTTCCGTGGTCGATTCACCGACTTTGCGATCGAACTCGTCCGTTTTTTCGATGATCAGGATCCGCGCTTGGGGTCGTTTGCGTTTAAGCATCAGCGCCGTCGCCGCGCCTGAAAACGCGCCACCGATGATCGCGACATCGTAATCTGAATCCATCGTCAACATTGAAAATGGACTTTGAAGCGACCAAAGGCAATCAGTTCCGATAGGCGACGTTATCGTCCGGGGGAAGCCAACGGCTTCCCCTACAGAAATCGTCTCGCTTACCAACCATGATCCTCACAAACGCGCGTTTGATTTTTCCCGATGGAATCCGCGACGGGCTTGAAGTGGTTGTTCACGACGGAAAAATCGACGCCATCCGCCCGGCTGCGCGGGCGCGAGGGAAAGACGTCGTTGATCTTGCGGGAAATTATCTTGCGCCTGGTTTCGTTGATCTTCATGTGCATGGCGCGCTCGGCCGTGACACCATGGAAGGCTTGGCAGAAGCATTTCGCGCGATTTGCGATTTCCATGCGACCGGCGGCACCACTTCACTTTTGCTCACCACGGCGACGGCGCCGATTGAGAAGCTCGTTGAAATTCTAAGCGCCGTTCGAGATCGCCGATCTTCCATCAGCGCGATTGCGGGCGTTCACGTTGAAGGTCCGTTCATCTCAAAAGCAAAATGCGGTGCGCAGCGCGCGGAATTCATTCAGGACCCGTCACTGGCTGCGGTGCAGCGACTGCTTGAACACGCCGATGTGATCAAACGCGTCACGATCGCGCCGGAACTGCCGGGGGCACTCGAGACGATAGAAAACTTCCGCAAGCATGGAATCAGCGTAAGCGGAGGACATAGCGATGCCTGGGACGAAGACGCGCGCGCCGCGTTCGAGCGCGGCATGCGCAGTGTCACGCATACCTTCAATTGCATGTCGTCCGCGCGCCGTCGTGGAATCTATCGTGTCGGCGGTTTGCTCGAGTTTGCATTAAGCGAGCCGCAAATCAGTTGCGAACTAATTGCCGACGGCCATCACGTTTCGCCAACGTTGATGAAAATGTTGTACCGCGCCAAAGGCCCGGGCGGAATCTGCCTCGTAACCGATGCAACTGCTGGGGCCGGACTGCCCGATGAATCTCGATTTTCGCTCTTCGGTAATGATTGTCTCGTGGCGGGCGGGGTGTGTTTACTCAGTGATCGCTCGGCGCTGGCTGGCAGCGCTGCGCGCATGGTCGATCTCGTACGAAGAATGGTTAGCGAGGTCAATGTGCCGTTGCATGAAGCCGTCGCAATGGCAACGCGAAATCCTGCACAAGCCATCGACCTCCAAACAAAAGGCCGATTGAGAGTGGGAGCTGACGCCGACCTCGTTGTTCTTTCACCGAAGCTGGAAATCCTGCGTGTCTTTACAGGCGGCGACGAGTTGGCCTCAAATCGACAATAAAAACTCAGCGATGTCGAGCGCAGCGCGTGGGCGGCTTAGCTTCGAGATGTTCGCCGCCCATTCGCGCCATTGTTTTGCGTCATCAGCGAACGCGCGTTGTACCTGTGCGGCGACG
>WNFQ01003267.1_pt1 | contig 16116 bp, 13 predicted proteins | sample 5400171 | NCBI WGS metagenome assembly WNFQ01 (sample SAMN13153356, study PRJNA577476) | soil metagenome | isolation source: 20 cm soil under Madrone tree | place: USA:California | collected 2016-06-14 | reverse complement strand
CTGTTGCCCCGACGGCCAATCGCGCTGTTTGTGGTTGCCCTCTCGATCGTGGTGATGTCGTTTTCTTCGCTGAGTGGCCGTGGCGTGAAAACGGTGGGCGCGATTCCCCAAGGGTTTCCTCACTTCAGCTGGCCGGTTGTGCAATGGAGCGAAGTGGATAACCTGCTTGGAGTTGCACTGGCGTGTTTTCTCTTGTCCTACGTGGAGAGCATCTCCGTGGCTCGGACATTTTCCCTGAAGCATCGCTATCCCATCAGCACGAGCCAGGAGTTACTGGCGCTGGGAGTTGCCAACTTTGCAGCCGGGGTAGGACAAGGCTACCCGCTGGCAGGAGGCATGTCGCAATCGGCCGTGAACGAAAAGGGAGGTGCGCAAACGCCGATGGCCCTGGTTGTTGCCTCTGCCGGCATCGGTGTCGTCCTGCTGTTTCTGACTGGACTGATGCACAACCTGCCCGAGCCGGTTCTGGCTGCGGTCGTTTTGATCGCTGTGGGGGGACTGATCCGGCCCCGCGAACTCCAGCATCTGCATAGGGTCAGCAGAATGGAATTTCGCGTGGCCATGGTGGCCGCGGTGGGAGTGTTGGCATTTGGGATCCTGAAGGGCGTGTTGTTGGCCGCTATTTTTTCCATCCTGCTGCTGCTCAAACGAGCCTCCTTTCCCAGAATAGCCGTGTTGGGACGGCTGCCCGGCACTGATGGCTTTGCCGATTCATCGCGCTATCCCGAAAGTGAAGCGATCCCCCGCGTTCTGGTGCTACGGGTGGAAGCAGGGCTGTTTTACTTCAATGCTGAGAACGTAAAAAACGCGGTGCTGGAACGCATGCGTCGACCCGGCGGGATAGAACTGGTGGTTGTCGACCTCTCCACTTCGGCGAACATCGACTTGGCAGGAGTACGGATGCTCAGGGAACTCGATGAACAAGTAACGCAAGCGGGGGCATCGCTCGCACTGGCCGAGGTCCACGGGGACGTGCGCGACCTGTTGCATGCGGAAGGACTCGAAACGCGGATTCCGGGGATCGCGCAGCGAATGAGAATCGCGGCCCTGATCGAGCAGAGGAAGCGGGGTTGTTCGCCCCTCCTGAAGATGTTGAGGGATTCGTGAGCTCGCGCGCCGGACCTGCAGCGGCAAACACGTGCGGAGTCTGCTCGGCTGAGCACATCAAGCGTCGGGCTAATCCCCGTTTTGAGAGGCTTACGTCAACCGGACTCGCAATGGATGCGGTCCTTGCTGTATGGCCGGCGCACTCCTAATTAGCCGAAGCTTTTCTCTTTTCGAGGACAAATGCCGATGCATCGCTGGAACGGGACCTTGACTATCTGTCTGTTGGCGGTCGTATTGGCTGCCGCTAAGTCCAGCAAGGTCGTAATGAGCTGGAAGAATCCAAACCATACATCAAGCAAGAAATTTCAGCGGGTGCTGGCCCTGGGGCTGAGCGACAAAACTGGGATTCGCGCCGCCTTCGAGGATGCTCTGGCCGCGCAGCTTGCCGCTACTGGCGTGGAGGCGATTCCTGGCAACATTATCTTGCTCAGGCCCGAGGGTACCCAGTTTGACCTCAATTATCTCAGGACCCAGATCCGCGAGAACAAGATTGACGCCGTTGTAGTGTCGCGCTTGATCAAGGTTGAAAATACCGTCACCTATATCGCCGGCGGTCCCTACATGGTTCCCTATCCTTATTACAACAGCTTCTATGGATACTACGGCACGGTATACCCGGTAGTCTACGCTCCCGGCTATCTGAAAAAAGAAAAGAAGGTACGCATCGAAACTAATTTTTATGTAGTCTCCTCGCAGGAGGGAGAACTCGTGTGGACGGGCATTACTGACACATTCAATCCTTCCAAACCCCATAAGGCGATCAACGAATTGGTGAAGCTTGTGGTGAAGCAGATGCAGAGCGAAGATGTGTTGTAGGCTCTCAATCCATATCGAACGCCATGTACATCAGCTTGCCCTTCCGTTCTAACTGTAGCGCAATCGCGTCCCCAGGTTTAAAACTCTCGATGGTCGCGCGTAACTGTGCGACCGAAGTAATCGGGACGGAGTTCACGGAGCAGATCACGTCGCCGGCGGCTAATTCGGCTCGCGTGTCGCTTTCGCGCAGCCGAGCCACGACTAACACACCCGGCCCCGAGGCTGTGGGGGACGGCCCAGCAGTTCCGTGCTTCCGCGCAGAACCCACGATACCCAACTTGGCCACGAGGTTTTCTTCGATATCAATCGTCGCGATGGAGTCCTCAGGATCCGAAGGCTCACTGATCAAAGACGCGTCCAAAACAATCTTGCTCGACTTTCGCTGGATCTCAAGCCGTGTTCGGTCGCCTATGTGCTTGTGAAGAAGTAACCACGTCAGTTGAGGAACATTTTGGAGGGGCATTCCGTCGAGGCTAACAAGCACGTCTCCCGCCTGCAGGCCCTCGTTTTGGGCTAGACTTCCTGGACCAACTCCCGCGACGATCACGCCCGAATCCGTCGGCAACCGCAGTGCTGAGGCTAGAGTTGGTGTTATCCCTTGCACGTCCACACCGAAATATGGCCTCGGAACAAAACCATAATGCCGAATCTGACCGTAAACGAACCGGACCATCGGGCTCGGAACCGCGAACCCAAGGCCTTCTTCTCTTCCTCGTTGCGTTAAGCTGAACACGTTGATCCCGACCATTCCTCCTTGAATGTCGACCAATGGTCCGCCACTGCTGCCCGCAGCTAGTGCGACGTCCGTCTGGACGTATACCAAAGAATCGTCAGGTTCAATTTGTTGCTCTACCGAACTCACGACTCCCAACGAAAGTGAGTTTCGGAGTCCCTCGGGGCTTCCCAAAGCAGCAACCAGTTGTCCCTGTTTGAGGTTGTTGGATTCAGAGAACGCGATCGTGGGCAGGCCCTGAGCCTCGATCTTCAGGACAGCAACGTCTGCCTCTTTGGACACACCGATAATTCTCGCTTCAAATGACGATCTGCGCTTCCCGTTCAAGAGTTCACCAGCAGGTGAGTTAGCACGGACACGTCTGTCGAGTTCAACCCGTATTCGTCTTGCCCCTTTGACTACGTGAAAAGCGGTGATGATGTACCCATCGGGGTCGACGATTACACCCGAACCTGATCCTTGCCGCTTGGTGAGGGTCTGATTCTTAAATTCATCGCCGTCATCTGCTGAAGTTCGATAGCTAGATACTTCTATATGGACTACCGCTGGAGAGGCTTTTGTGCTTAGCTCTTCAACCGGAGCGCTCGTGCCTAGCACAGCACCGATCGGAGATCTTTCCTGGGGCGATTGGGCATTAGCGCACAAGCTCAGAGCCAAGGCTACCAATCCAACCCGATTTATGTGGATAGTTTGGCTCATGTTCAACAACTCTGATTCGTGAGGACCCTCCCTTACTTGACATGAGCAGCCGCTGCAAACCTCCTTCAAGCACTTGTAGCGTCACGCTTCATCCGGCAGGTACCTAGCAAGGGGTCGAATGTCTCGATTTATATTCCCCAAGAAATCGGTGTTGAACTGTCAAACTTGCCAGCAGGGTGTCACTCCACGGACGGGCGCAGCCAGACTTGAAAATCAACTGAATGGAGTGTCAGGCGGGGTACGGCGCGTCCGATCACTTACCACAATTGACTGAGGAGCGACCGAGCCAGATAAATACGTAGTCTGTCGTGTTGATGGTCACATAAAACCGCATAGTCCCAGTGGGATAGCAACCGTCCGTAGAACAGCGGAAGGGATATTTTCGAGGGTCTTGAGTGACAAAGGATACTTTCAATCCGCTCTTGGGAGGGATTGTAAAGACTCTTGAGGAATCGTTCGGAGAGAAGTAGTTTTCGTGCGCAAGAAACCCACTCAAAAAGCAGGTCATTTTGATAAGTTCCCACGCCTGTGTCCGCTCTCGTTTCCTGAGGCCTTTGTTCGTGGGAACAACTGATAAAGGAAAGGCCACATGCCCATCAATACTCGCACCACCGCGACGCACCGAGAGCTCAGACTCCGTGTTGTTGGCAATTGTTGTCGTGAAACTCAGGAGTTCACCTGCAGCTCCGTAACCGATGCTCTCGAACCCCGCCTGTGAACTCACTTCGATTCCTGCGTGACTCAGCTTGTGGATTACATTACCGGTTACTGGGTCGTGGATGCTTGAGGACACAGCGCTGGAGTAGTTGTCGTCACCCCAGACAAATGCGCTCGCGCCATCCGCTCTGAAGGTTGGTAGATCGTTCTGGGCAAACGTTAAGGACGTGGACGCAAGGACGGCAAGCGTAACTGCGTGTGCACGTCGCATTGTATCTCGCACCAGCCGATTCCATGCCGCTCTTGTCTTGGTGGCAGATTCCATGCAGCTCTTGTCTCGGTGGCCTTCGTGCGATCCAAGAATTACCCTTCACTGTTGCGTCATTGCTTCGGTAACGCCTTCGGTGTCTGTTCCATTGGCAGACTGACGCGCTTTGCATCCGCGGTGTGTTCTACATTGTGATCCAGCTCATTGCCAGATGCTCGGGGCTCAACCGTTAAGTGATCTTGCGTGACCTTTGAGCTCCACTCTTTCCACCATTTGTCGAACTCTGTAGTTCTTTTAGTTCTAGGCATAGAGGCAATATCGACAGGTGAACACACTGCCGATCCGGTGGAAACTGTCAAACCTGCCAGCGCTCGTGGTTATTTCATGCTGGCGCGGAGATCGACCAGGAGTTGATCGGCGTTCTCGAGGCGGATCAGCCCCGCGCGTGGGTACTCGACGTCGAGCATGACGTAGACGATGATGACCGTTATAACGGTAAAGCCGAGGATATGAAGCCAACTCCGGTAGCCACCCGCCATCCGATAACCTGCGAGGAGCGAGCAGACGAGGCCAAGCCCGAAAAGAAGCACATAAATGATTCTTGGTGGGTGCATTTGCAGCGCCATGGTACGGGTCGTGGCGATGTCGATCATATTGTTCAATGCAGGAAGCAGCAACTTGCCCGCGTCGACATGAGAATTCCTTAGGCGCGTGGCGGCCACTGCTTCGGTCCAGATTTCTTCCTGGATGTTTTTCGATTTGGTCATCTCCATTCTGGCCGCCTCCATATTTGGCAGCCTACGGTAAGTCTCCAGCCGCGAGTCAACATATTGCCGGAACTGGTCTTGAAGCGCGGCGTGTGCCTCCGGGGTAACCAGGTGCAGCCGGAGATACGCGGTTTCGATTGTGTTGACTTCCTCGGCGACCAGCATCCGCTTCTCATTGAACCGCAAGGCCGCTCCCGAAAAAGTGAATGCCATCAGCAAGCCAAACAAAGCGAAAACCGCTCCCTCGATCGTACCCAAGCTGCCCCGCTCGCCTTCCGACTCCTTCGGTCGGCGTCCGACACCCAAGCGACGGCCGGTTTCCAGCAGGATGAGCATGCCGATGAACAGGAGCACCGCATAAAGTAGAGGGGGAATGGGAGGTTCCATGAGAGCGTCTCCTTTCGGCGATTTCTGCCGAGTTTTATCTAGTTCGGTCTGCCCTGCCAGGAGTACTGCCACGCCACGGACAGAGTGGCGTAGTTGCCGCCGTAGCGGATGTAGGCGCCACGGTTATAGCTGAGTTTCAAGGCGTGATGGAGGCTCACCGGAACCGACACGGTCGCTCCAACGCGCGAATTCCGCTGCGTCGTGTTGGGGTTCTCAACGCCGTTCACGCTGGTCCGGCCTCCGACCCAGAAATTCCCGTCGAACGAAGCCCAAAGCCGAGGTTTGACGTCGTAACTCATATGTCCTTCGAAGGCGAAAACCGGGCTTTCTGTTCGGGTGTTGCGCGGAGAGGCCGGGTCTGGCGAAAAGAAGTCATGGTTGGCGGTGAAAAACCACCCCGCCCCGTAGGCGTCGACTACCCAATGCCCCGAGCGCCGTGACAAGCCGACTTCCGGCTTGAAGGCCCAACGGTTGGCACCATAATTGATCAGTTTGGCTGAATCGTATTGCCCAGTCGGAGCTACCACCTTGAGGCTCATGCCCACGAGTATCTTTTGCCGCCATTTGACGAAGTCTCGCTGGCCCATCGCCGGTCCGCCCTTCAGATTCACTGAAAGCCGAAACGAGGAATCAAGCATACCTGAGCGGTAAGCATGGGTCTCGGCATCAGCCACCGTCCCTCGGAAGTTCCCCACTCCATATGGCAGCGAAGCCGAGAAGTTCGCCGAGCGACCAAAGAAGCTCAGGGTGTGGAACAAACTGAAGACCGGCACATTGAGTTTCGCAGTAGCATCGGTAATCGGAACCGCGCCATCGAAGATAAGGTTGCCCGTGGAGAAGGAGTAAGCCATGGTGACAGCATTCGTATGAATGGGTGTGATGATATAGGCTCGGGGGGCGAGGTCTTGAGCGCAGCCGGGGACCGAGGCTAGGGCAACAAACCAAAGCAAATGCCCTCGGCATTGTGTCATCCCCCAGCATCGAGTTCCTTCCACCAGCGTCAAACGTCGCCTCTTCTACAAGCGCTTGATGATCACCGCGGTCAGGTCGTCCTGTTGCGTGGTGCCTTTGGAAAATCTGATGACGGCCTGATAGAGCTTCCCAATGATCTCCGACGAAGCTGCATCTCGCGACGCTCGGATCTCTTCTTCCATTCGCTGCATCCCGAATTGTTTGATCGTCCTCCCATTCAAAAAACCGTCCGTCGCAAGGAGTACCAGATCACCGGGATGAAGCTGGAGACGTGTCGGGGATCAGAGGCGAAGGACGGGAGGATGCCCAGCGGTAGCGCGTGAGCACCCAACTCCGTAAAGCGATCCTCCGGACGGGAATAAACAAAGAGGGGACCGTGGCCAGCGGAAAGCACCTCCATCTCGGGACAGCCTGGGCAACAACGGCCGCCACAAAAGGCACGAAGCGGCCGGTTATGAGATCGGCTCCAAGTTCCTGATTGAGATGTTCAAGAGCCGCCGGCAGTTCCTGTCGACCGCTGAAGCTGGATCTCGCGTAAGCGTGGCACGCAGTCGCTAACAGTGCGGGGCCTATGCCACGACCGGTAACGTCGGCAAGGCTGACCATCACTTTCCCATCGGGGAGGGTCTTCCAGTCGAAATAGTCTCCGCCGGTGTCATCGGCGGGGCGATTCCAACCTGCAATGTCGAACCCGGCTAGGTAGCGATAGACGACATCAAGCTGTGTGCTCTTCAGAAATACGATTGCGAATGCGGGAAGCGATGTTTCCAGAATCGTACTTAGGAACCAGAACTGAATTGGAAGACTACCGTTTACGTTCAAAGTACGGCGTACTTTATGCAGCGCCCAGGACTCATAAGTGACAATGATGGCAGCTAGGAGGAAGCCGCCCACCCAAGAAGTAGTGTAGTAAGCCGTCCGAATGATAAACACGCGGACGACCGTCAGCAGAATAAAGACGGCGACAAAGCCAAGAACACCAAAGATACGGAGTCGTTCACTCTGCAATTCGGCACTCTCAAATGCAGCCGACCTGATTTGTCCTTCCCTCATGAGCAACTCAAAACAGTTAAACCTCAAGGTCGCTAACCCGCACGACTTCAGAGCAAGCCACGGGGTAAGCCCCTAAGATTGCGCCTGTCAAGACCCTCGGCAAACTCGCTGTCATGGGACGTACTTTCCATCGCTAAGATGCCCTCCTCAGCCTTCGATAGCGACGGATGAGCGCGTTGGTCGAGCTGTCATGCTCCAGCTGAGGTTCTGTCGTACTCTCAAGCTCAGAGATGATTCGCTGAGCCAAATCTCTTCCGAGCTCAACACCCCACTGGTCGAATGAGTTAATATTCCAAATCGCCCCCTGCGTAAACACAGAGTGTTCGTACAGGGCGACGAGTTTGCCTAACGTCTCCGGCGTGAGGCGCTCAGCAAAAATCATGTTTGACGGCTGGTTACCTTCGAATACCCGGTGTGGTACCAGCCAGTCTGGAGTACCTTCTGCTTTGACATCCTTGAGTGTCTTGCCGAACGCCAATCCCTCAGCCTGTGCAATGGCGTTCGCCACAAGCATGTCGTGATGCCGTCCAAGCGGATTGAGAGGCTGTCCGAACACGATAAGGTCGCAAGGGATAAGCCGTGTTCCTTGATGAAGCAATTGATAAAAGGAATGCTGGCCGTTAGTGCCTGGCTCGCCCCAACATATTGGGGCGGTTGTTTGCGTGACCTCTGTTCCAATGACGGTGACGTGCTTTCCGTTGCTCTCCATTGTCAAATGCTGCAAATATGCCGGGAATCTCTGGAGATAGTGCTCATAAGGCAAGACCGCCATCGTTTGGGCACCGACGAAGTTGTTGTACCAGACGGCCAGCAGGCCCATGAGCACCGGCACATTCCGTTCGAAGGGAGTGGAGAGAAAGTGCATGTCCATCTGATGGAAGCCATCCAACATGGCGCGAAAATTATTTGGGCCAATGGCAAGCATGATAGAAAGGCCAATCGCCGAACCCAGGGAGTAGCGCCCACCCACCCAGTCCCAAATCTCGAACATATTCCTGGTATCGATACCGAATTTCGCCACATCGGCTGCATTCATCGAGACGGCAACAAAGTGGTTACCCACTGATTTCTCATCTCCGTTTAAACCGGCGAGCAGCCAGGAACGAGCCGTGCGGGCATTAGTCATCGTCTCGATCGTGGTGAAGGTTTTCGAAGAAACAATGAACAGTGTTTCAGCTGGATCGAGATCCCGGACCACTTCCACAAACGCGGTTCCATCGACGTTAGACACGAAACCAAACATCATGGACCGATCACTGTAGTGTCGCAATGCCTCATACGCCATGACGGGGCCCAGATCCGAACCACCGATACCGATATTAATGACATTGCGAATGCGCTTTCCGGTGTGCCCCTTCCACTCGCCGCTGCGGACGCGGTTGCAGAAATGACTCATCCTTTCGAGCACAGCATGGACCTGTGGAACCACGTTTGCACCATCAACGAAGATGGACGCACCCTTTGGGGCACGGAGGGCCACGTGTAGTACGGCACGCTTTTCCGTGATGTTGATCTTCTCGCCGCGGAACATTGCATCAATCCGCGTCTGCAGACCGGACTCCTCTGCCAGTTGAACAAGTAACTTCAGCGTTTGGTCCGTGATTCGATTCTTCGAGTAATCCAGGTGGACACCCGCGCCTTGGGTCGCCATCCGTTCCCCACGAGTGGGATCATCGGCAAAGAGGTTCCGAAGATGCAGTTCGCGAACCCTCCGATAGTGGGCTTCCAGCGCCTTCCACGCCTTGCGTTTTGTCTGCGGGTCCTTAGCAATGACTTGTACGTCCGCTGCCATGAGGGTTCTCCCTGCGTCGTCCGCAAATTTTCGGACCCCTTCGATCGATGTCTTGCTTCGGGAGCGCAGCTTCGGCTTAGTTCGCTGTACTCAGCACGACGCTCTGGTCGAGTCCAGCAATCTCGGATGCGAGAACGAGTCTCAACTCAGCCCAGGATTGTCTAGCCGCAGGCTGTGGCCCGGGTCGTAAAGCATTCGCACAGCTTTGATAACGTTGCCTCGGCAATTTGTACGGCATGAGATTGCGACCTCAGTCATGGAGTGCTCCACACTTTGAATCCAGGCGAGCGGTGGATTGCCCATCGGTGTTTTGTTTGCTGGGCGCTGCGCGTTAGCTTCGCAGTAACACCAGAGCGCGATGCGGGAAGTTCGTTCTTCATGCGGCCTTCATTTTCACGGAGACGATTCCTGCCGGCGTGAGTCGGCCCCACGCTAAGGCGACCAACACCATGACAATCGTCTGGAATAATGCATAAACGGTTGCCGAAGTGATTGCCGCTGTGCCTGGAAAACTGCCGCTAACAATGACCAGGCTGACACCAACGTTTCGTACTGATGTCGTGATGACCATACCTTTTCGTTCCTCTGGCGTCCGTTTAGCAACCAATACGCCAGCGACCATGGTGACGATCAGGAGGGACAACATTCCGACATAACCGATCAATCGGATTTCTGTCAGCACACGAAACTGAACGAAAAGAATTACGGCCAGCGTCAATAAATTCAGTGATGCGCTGAGCACGCCCGCTGGCCCTCTTAACTTATCGGCCAGGCTTGGATATTGATCACGCAGCAGGAGCCCCACGCACAAAGGCAACAACTGCGCCCCGAGGAGGGTGCCGATTATCTTGACGACACTGATTGTTAGCGGAGTATCTCCCGCCACCAGGGGAAGTAAGAATTGGAGAAGCAGAGGCGCGACAATGGCTGATGAGCCCGCCAGGATGACCATTAAGCCCACCGAGACTGGTACGTTTCCCTTAGCCATCGCCGTCAAAGGGGGCCCGTAGGGCGCCCCTGGGCAAATCGCGGCGACAAGAAATCCGACAGCGACCAAGGGATTGGCTCGAAACAATAGCAACAAGCCGACGGCGGCCGCTGGGACGAGAATATAATTTGCGAGTACGGCACGTGCAACCAGGCTCCAGCTCCTGCTCACGCGCAACACATCGGACAAGGTCACGCCGAGCCCGATTGTCACCATCATTTCAATAAGCGTGATCGCCGCCAGTATGTTGATAAGTCGGTCGACTTTCATCGCGATTTCTCCTGCATCCAGCTCTTGGATTACCTTGCGATAGCCTGAAGTCAACGCTCCTGCATATTGGCAATCTCTTCACGAATCGCGACGTCGAGCTCGTACCTCGCGCACTTGTCGCCCTCGCACGGGTGCGACCCGCCTCCAAACGATTCTCCACTGGAGGAGTTGAAGGCGAGAGGCAGAACTCCATCGAAAGATGTCGCAGCGCTGCGCGCACCTATCTTCGGCTCAAGACTTAAGGCGCAAGATCGGTTATCCCGGGCCACAAACGAAGGTTAGGAGTAGGACCCGGCCGCGACTACTGCCAGTATTGACAGGTCGACAGCACAAGCCCCTGTTGAATCCAAGCGAGACGGGATACCAAACCAACATTACCCAAAACGCCGAAGCCGGGCGATGCCATGTGAGTAAAAAGGGTGACAAGGTCCTCGCTTAGCACTGTGGACTTGAAATCCTCGGCCTCTGTCTGGACTTGGATAAGCGCCTGCAAGTACCAAGCCAATTGTCTGTAATTTCTCGCAGTTCTTCTGCAGATGTGCTGCTGCTAAACATGTTGATGGACAGCAACAGCACAACGACGATGGTCCGCATTGAAAAAGCCCAGAACACTGAGAGTTCATTCGTCCGTCCCTGCGCGCGGCGACCGTTTCGGCGTGGGTTCAAGGGAGTTTGTCTTCTAATCTTTCTTTCATTGTGGACCGCTGTTTGTCAGGAAAGACCCTCGGCGCCACTGACCCCCTCTATGACCTGGCACGTACAGGATTGCTCCAGTGCCTGGCGTGCCCTCCACCCAACTTCCGTCGCGCCGACCGGGGCTCCCAGCCTTGCGAATTGCTCCAAACTGGGCCGGCTCATGAACTTTTTTCCGCGCGAAGCCGATACCGAGTCCAGCAGTGCTGATACTCGGTTGGATGATGCGGCTGTCGAAGCAGCACCCCCCATCTCGAGCATGCCCTTTGCCGAGAATAAGACACCTGCTGTCGAGTCGACCCCGCTGATGTATGAATCATCGTTATATCTTGGCGTGATGCATGGCTTCCGCTTCGCCACCGAGCCCTCTACGCGAAAAGCCATGGGCAATAAACCCCTTGGGTACTTTGCCGCTCTCGGAGCCATGCACGGATGGTCTGACGGCGACGGATACTATGAGAACTACCTTGGCCATCCCATCGAAGGCGCCGTCTCCGACTACTTGTGGATTCACAATGATCTTCGTTACCGCAACGTCGAGTTCAGCAAAAGCCGCGACTACTGGATGAGTCGCCTGCGCGCCTATGCCTTCTCCTGGGCGTTCAGCGAACAGTTTGAAATCGGCCTGTTCAGCGAAGCTTCGCTCGGCCAGATCCAGCGATACTGCTGCGCCTACGGATTTGTCGACCACGTCATTACCCCAAACTTCGGCATGGTCTGGCTCATCGGAGGAGACATCATCGATCGCTACGTCACTCGTCCTCTCGAGAATCGCACCAGAAGTGTCAAAGCTAGAAGCATCCTCCGCGGTGTGATCAATCCTCCGCAGAGCTTTGCCAACGTTCTCATGCTGCGATACCCATGGCATCGCGAGAACCGGCCCGAATACGACGGGCAGCTCTACGCGCGGGCAGAAACGCGTACTTCTGGCCAATTCATGCTTCCTCTCGTTCCGAAATTCGAATTGATCGCGGCCATGCCTTCGTACACGCGAATGGGACCCTATTGGTGTCTCGGCGGCAGCGGGGTCGCCGGCTTCCATCTTGGCGATGTCTGGCAGTGGACCCTCGAGGTGGGCGGCTGCACTCTGGGCAACAGCCTGCCGAACCATTGGAGCGGCGACTCCCTGATCTTTCATACTGGCCCACAGTGGATTATGCACACCTCCAGCCGTTGGAGTCCTCATATGCACTTCCGCGTCGGTGGACAGAAGATTACCCAGGAGTACTGTGCCGTCGACGCCGACAAATCGCCGGGAGGACTGATCCTTGGCACACCTTGCAAGGGCGAGCCCAACCTACGCGCCCAGCACTATGAGAGCACCGGCTTTTCGATTTCCACCGGCGGCGGGTTGGACGTCAAACTGAACAACGCTCTCGCAATCCGCGTTGCCAACCTCGATTACACGTACTCCTGGCTGCATCCCGTGGCCGGGACTGACTACAACCAGGGGGTACGCTTTACGACCGGCCTCGTGCTGCGAATCGGAACCTGGTAGCGGAGCGGGTCGGGAATGTCGGTCATATCTACCTCCCGTAAGTAATCGCGTTGCCATCGCAATACGCCAATCTCAGAAGTTGAAGCCGAGAGAGAGAACCACAGTCGGATCGGTCCAACCGGCGTTGAATACGTAGGTTGTGAAGTCTACTTTCTTGTGGGAGAAGCCGACGAACAGCCCGCGCTGGATGTCGAGGTCAGTGTGGTAGGCCTTGGTCCGCTGTGCTACCAGGCCTGTACGACACCAGTCTCGCGGTGAGTAGGCTAGTTCCATCCAGCTGTAGAAAAAGCTACCCGTGCGCTCTTTTGTGTCGAACACATATTCACCTTCGGTCGAGAGTTCAATTTTCTTCCAACTGAGCGAGGTCAGATATCCAGGCGCAAGTCCGTTCGTGGTCCCAAAGACACCGCCGATCATGGGGGTAGCTTCGAATACCAGTTTTTCACCAGCACTAAAGTTGTAACCAAGCCACAACGAGCCAGTCTCCTTGTCCTCATAGTTATAGCGCGCTCCAAGGTGAAGATGTTCACGATCTGCCGAGAACGTCGGAGAGGCATAGGATCGGTCGTGGGGCACGATATATCCGGAGATGTTGAAAGCAAACGACCACTGATCTGTTGAGGACTCGGGCAAACTGCTGGGCGTGCTGCCCGTGGTCGTTTGGGCCGCGGCTTGGCTCACAAGGAGAAGCGTCACTCCGAAGATCGCTAGAAGTTGCGTCGCCGTCATCCTCCCAGAGAGATGGTGATACCGACCAGCGCCCCACCAAGGATCACCATCGCAAAACCCATCCCCCATGGGCGATGCCCCGCGTAGCGTCCGAAGCGATAACCCACCAGAAACAGCAGCGTGACAGCAACTAAGTTCGAGATGCGTAAGGCCAGCCTGGGACGGTCAACGAAAGTGAACGGAAGCACCACGGGAAGCGTTGACACAAATACGATTGAGAACACACCGAAAGCGGCCAGCCACTGATTCCGGCCAAGCCTTGGGCGCGCGGGCGGCTCGGGCAGTTGATTCAACTTCTGTCGAATCTCTTCTAACTCTGCTGGAGACAATACCGATGCCACCCGCGGCGGCAACGCGTCGGTAATCACACGGTGTGCGGCACCGGCGTCTGAGAGCGTGCGTACCGCCTTCAGCTGAAGGATGCCCCGCCCTTGCGAACTGAAACAGCCCATCAGGTAAAAGACTGCATCAATGATTCCCCAAGCCAGGTTGCAGCCCAGAGCGCCAATCAGCATGGTGCGGATTTCGTCCCGACCTGCTTCAGCGACACTAAGTGAACAGGTGAAGGTAAGAACCATAATCAGCCCGAACAAGACTTCAGAGATTCTCTCCATCGGGTCCAGCAGACGCTCGGACGGGTTGGTCAGGTTTTCAAACATGGTGGTCAGGCATTTCCTACTGCTGTTGCCACCCACCCCCTAACGCGTTGTAGAGCTGCACCAGGGCTAGCTGTTCATTGAGTGCGGCTTGTGCCAGACTGAGTTGAGCGTCGAAGTACCGCGTGTCGCTGTCGAGGACTTCAAGGTAACTCGTGACTCCGCCGCCGTAGCGGACGTTCGAAAGCCTGGTGGCATCCTGCGCTGCGATCGTCACCAATTCCTGCTGGGCGCGGAACTCCTGGTTCTTGCGGTAAGCGACCAGTGAGTCTGAGACCTCGCGGAAGGCTTGTTGAATGGACTGCTGGTAGACAAGGACCGCTTCCTGCTGTTGCGCTTCCGTCAACCTCACGTTGGAGCGGATCCGTCCGCCCGTGAAAATAGGTTGTAATAATTGGCCGCCGAAACTCCAAAAGCCGGCTGGCCCACTGAACAGATTGGTGAGCGCCGAACTCTGGTAGCCTCCTGTTGCGGTCAGCGTGATCTCCGGAAAATAGGCTGCTTTCGCCACGCCAATTCTGGCATTGGCCGCGATCAATTGTTGCTCGACTGACTGAATATCCGGGCGCCTGGCCAGCAGAGATGAAGGCAGTCCTGCGGGAACGACTGGCAGGATCGCGTTTTCCACCAATGATTTGCCCCGTGTCACTGGGCCAGGGTTCTTACCCAGCAGGATGCTGATCAGGTTCTCCTGCTGCTCGGTTCGCCGTTCCAGATCGGGGATGCTAGCCGCCGCCGTGTAAACCAGTTGCTCGGATTGGCGTACGTCGAGCAGGGAAGTGGCCCCCCCTTTGGCACGGATCTCCGTTAAGCGTAGCGAGTCCCTTCGCGAAGCCAGTGTGCTCCGGGAAATCTCCATCTCCGCGTCCAACTCAAGTAACTGGAAATATGCGGAAGCCACATTGCTGACCAGACTCCAAACCACCGCCTTCCGGCCCCATTCCGTCGCTAGCAGATTTGCCCGGGCCGCTTCGGTTGCGCGACGGTATTTGCCCCAAAAGTCCAGCTCCCAGAATAGAGAGAGGTTGACCTGGTTGGAACTGCTCTCAAAACCCGGAAGAGTTTTCGTTCGAGGCAACCTCAGACTGCTGGCGGATGCTCCCCCGGTAATGGTCGGGAACTGGTCCGCACGCGTGATACCCAGCACGGCCTGTGCTTGAAGCACGCGCGCTGCAGCAATGCGCATGTCGTAGTTCTGCGCGAGCGCTTCCCGGATCAGTACCTGTAACTGTTCGTCTTGGTAGACGGTCCACCACTTCTCATCTCCAAGTGAGGCGGTGGCTTGCGGGTCAGTGTCCGCGGCAACGCCGCGGTAAGTCCCAGGAACGGTTACCGGAGGCCGCTTGTAGTTGGGGCCCACGGCGCACCCAGTCAGCATCAGCAACGCGATTGCGACGATCCAATGCTTGCCGATCATACCTAGTCTCCCTCTGCTGGCGCGATAGTCGGTGCCGGCGGTGAGTGAGATTCCTTCTTTTTTCGGTGCGCGAGACGCTCTACAACGTCGAAGCTCACCGGGATAAGGAAGATGGCCAGAATGGAAGCAGCCAGCATGCCTCCAATGACGGCAGTCCCCAGCACACGCCGCGAGATCGCGCCGGCACCGGACGCCGTCCACAGAGGTACGCATCCCAGAATGAAAGCGAACGCAGTCATCAGAATCGGGCGCAGACGGAGCTTTGCCGCGACCAGTGCCGCCTCTTCGGCGGACTTGCCCTTGTCAAATTCCATCTTCGCGAATTCGACAATCAAAATCGCGTTCTTCGCCGCCAGTCCGATCAGCATCACCAGCCCGATCTGCGCGTACACGTTGTTTTCCAGGCCTCGCATTCGCAGGAACAGGAACGCTCCGAAAACGGCGATGGGGGTTCCCAGCAGTACGCTGAAGGGCAAGGACCAACTCTCGTATTGCGCTGCCAAAATCAAGAACACAAAGAGCAGCGACATGCCGAAGATGACGGCTGGCGACACCCCTTCCGCCGCTTTCTTTTCCTGATACGACATGCCCATGTAGTCGTATCCCATCTCGCT
>WNFQ01005761.1_pt1 | contig 16118 bp, 14 predicted proteins | sample 5400171 | NCBI WGS metagenome assembly WNFQ01 (sample SAMN13153356, study PRJNA577476) | soil metagenome | isolation source: 20 cm soil under Madrone tree | place: USA:California | collected 2016-06-14 | reverse complement strand
GCGGTCGTACTCAATTAGGAAGATCATCGTTTTTTTCTCTTTCGCTTCAGTATCTCACGTGTGATCTGTTCCTTCTTTTCCTCTTGACGACGGATTAAATCCTTCGCTTCCGGGAGTTTCTGGAAGTAGAGGCTGTTTTGGGGGACAGATTCCCCCTCTAATGTGTAGGTGGGGCGAGTGACAGTGCGGGGTCGAGCTGGAGAGACTTCAGCATCTCGCGCCATTTTTCCTTCGTGAATTCGGGCGAGCGGATGCCCTCAATGATGTGGCGGGGATTGATCTTTGCGTCGTCAAGGCGCATCCACAGGTAACCCGGTCGATAGTCGATATACCAGCCGTCGCGCCAGAGAGCGTAGCCAAGCGCCGAGACGAGAACTTCTTCGGCGTAATAGCGTGTCAAATCGGCTTGACCACGAGGTGCCAGCGTGCGCTGCGCAAAATCATCAAGTCTTGCGACAGTTGATGGCAGCGAATCCAAAGTGACCTGGCAAAGCGCGTAACTGTTTAGCCGGGATAGCCGCCTCCACTCGGCAAGCATCACACGGCGACTGGCTTCTTCCCACGATATTGGTTGCAACTCTTCTTGCCGATCCAGCGCGTGCGCGACGAGCACACCGATCTCCAATTCCGGAACTTTATCCAGAAGAGACAATGCGGGCGAACAATCTTCGGCTTTGCCCGCCGGAAGGTGTTCAATAGCCGCCAGGCGTTCGGTTAATGGAGGATACCTGTCATAAGGATGGGTACGAACCTCATCGAAGGTTTTGCCGCAAAATTCACGGTAAAGCGTGTAACCCCCCATCAAGGGAGGGTGATAACCGTGGCGCACCGCCGTAACGACTTCATCAAAGAAGTAGTGATCGAAGGCGGTCTGGTTTCGATTAATCGTCCGCAATGCTTCGGCGAACGCCACAGCTCCGACTGTATTGGCCGCCAACCGGTCGGCGGAGAATTCCTGAATTCGTAATATGGCTTGTGTGGTACGCATGAAGAGATTGCCATACCACACAAATGGAAGCCGGAGGATTTGAAATTTGAGCCACTTCCCCTGTTGGCGAAAACTCATCATCGCAATCGTTCGTTCAATGCCCGTCTGCGTTCTGTGTATCCATGGCAGCATCCACGTGTCCGCAGCATGGAGATGTCCGAACTCATGCACCAACGCCGCTTCGAGCTGGGAGACCGTGAGAAATTGTATAAGAGGAAAGCCGATAGCCATGACGCGTCTGCTGCCGAAGCCCATAAATCCGCCTCGCTGTATGATCCAGACCCTGACCTCCGCTGTCAGATAAATTTCGTCCGGTGTCTCTTGTCCAACCCGCAAGGCAAGCTTATTCAGGGTTTCAAATAGCCGCGGCTGCTCCCGTGGCTCGAGCCGCGGGCCGGGGGCATGGAATCGGTTCCTGCCCGGTAGCGAGAACAGAATTACTGTCCCGGCGAAACTGCAGACGTAGAAAAGGCCGCGGAGGAAGATGTCATCGAAGCTGAAGAGATAGTAACTCAGGTAGATCAATCCGCCGCCCAGCGTGATCCCAAGAACGTAGTAACCCAACATCAAAGTGATTGCGATCAGGGCTCGCCAGACCAGCCAGAGTAGGGACATGGCGTCACTACGGGCGGCCCGGCCGGCTGCGCAGATGAGTCATGTTGTGTTTTTTGAGCAGGTCATAAACGTAGTTCGAATTGAGACCGAGAAGCGCGGAGGCGGTGTGGTGATTTCCGCCGGCGAGTGCATATGCCCGTTCCAGCACGGCGCGTTGGGTTGCGGCAACATTTCCTTGATAGTCCAGAAGATCGGTCTCCGTTAAATCCGGAAGATCCTCAGGAAGGATGAGGTCCCCGGAGCCCATGATGACGGCGTGCTCGATGGTGTTCTGAAGTTCCCGCACGTTGCCCGGCCAACCGTGGCTTTCCAGGATGCAACCGGCCGCTGTGGAGATGCCGCTCACCACACGGCCGGATTGCCGGCTATAGATGGATGCGAAATGCTTCGCCAAAACCAGAATGTCTTCCGGCCGCTCGCGCAAGGCCGGTGTCGAGATGCGAATGACGTTCAGACGATAATAAAGGTCCTGACGAAAACCATGGCGGAGATCTCGATTGGTGGCCGCAATGATCCGGATGTCGAGTTGGATTTGCCGAGTGCCGCCCAGTCTTTTGATCTGCCTTTCCTGCAGGGCGCGAAGCAGCTTGGGCTGCATCGCCAGCGACAACTCGCCGACCTCATCCAGAAACAGCGTGCCTCCTGAAGCGCCTTCAAAGTCTCCGAGCTTCCGATTCAGAGCGCCTGTGAATGCGCCTTTCTCGTAGCCGAACATTTCGCTTTCCATGAGCGGCTCCGGCACTGCACCGCAATTGACAGCGACAAACGGCCCGGCCGCCCGGCTGCTGTTCTCATGAATCGCCCTTGCAACGAGTTCCTTTCCGGTGCCGGTTTCGCCGCAAATCAGTACCGTGGAATCGTTTTCGGCAGCTTTGGCCGCCTGCCGGACCACTTCGGCGATTCGCCGGCTGCCGCCCAGCAGATTGTGGCGAAAACTCATGATTCCGCCTCCGCTTTTTTATCCAAGTCGTCGATTTCCGCCTGAAGGAGGCGCCGTGCGCTGCGGTTAAATTTGCGGATATATCTCCAGACAATGGCCAACATCAGCGACGCCGTGATGTTGGCGCCGAGACGGAACCGGTCAACATCCGAATGGCTCACGATCCCCGCTGCGAGCTGAAAAACCAGGACGGCAAAAAACAGGACCTCGGCGGCAATGCCCTTCGACCGCCAGAGCATACTGAGCTTTCGCATCAGTTCCTCCCGCTCGCGATTGTAAAAAATCGGAGGTATTTTACGACGACCCGGCCCGGACATTCCCTGCTGCCCGGCCCGAAAGTCTGCCGCGACGATCACTATTGGAAGCCCCGCGGTCAGAATATTGATGATATGAGAGGATGAATCCGGGTTCGTGAACATCAAGGCGATCCATGCGATCAGCCACATGATGTTCATCACGCAAGCCGTGCGGTACGAGTTTTCGGCGTATTCTCGGGGCTGATCGGGCTTCTTTTGGCGGAAGATCATACGCAGAAGGAACAGTGTGGTCAAACTGGCGCCGCCACCCCACCACATGATCAGGGGCTGCGTCCTGGGGACCGCCGACATGGCACCAATCATCACCTGTGCAACGGCGACGAATGTGACCGCCATGACTGCGTCCAGAAGGGCCTCGCCTGGCGATTCGGCCGGAAACGTGTGACCGTCGCGCAAGAAGAGCAGAACAAGCGCCAGGATCAAACCCGCTACCAGACCGGCCGAAAAAGGCGCTCCGAGGAAGAAAAAGCAGAGCGCGCATACCTGTCCACACACCAGCGCGATATTAAAGGAGCGGCGGACCCGGCCGGGAATGACACGGGACAATGCTTTCACCGATTCTCGGATGAACTGCAGGGGAGACTTATACCCTCGACGCAGATCTCCGAGCACGTCCTCGCGCAATGTATGGGGAACGACGGCGCTGACGATTGCTTCCAGTATTTGAGGTGGACTTTTTAACCCTTTGGGCTCCATTTGAGTTTTCTCCAGAAAGCTGCGATGGATTTCTGACTTCGCACCTGTATGGAAACAGATTCCTGCAACGCCCGTTGACCGGTCGGCAGCAGCCGAAAGAGCCGTCTCGACCGCCCGCCTCGTTCAGGAATAGGATCGCTGAACTTCGAGCTTACGTAGCCTTTGTCCTCCAGCCGCTCCAGCGTCACGTATACCGACCCGAGATTCACTTCCTTGTCCCGGTAATATTCGCTGAGCTTGGCCTGAATCGCCAAACCGTATGCATTGTCGCCAAGGGCAATGATGGCCGTGATCACCAGTTGCTCGAACTGTCCAAGCGCATTATTGGGTTTCGTCTTCATAAGGCAACAATGATAAGGCTAACACTTAAACTGTCAAGCAAATTTTGTGCCCTGCTTTTCAGAAAAATCTGAAACGGTTTCAGATTTTTCTGAAAATCAGACCGCTCTCGAGCCTCCCGAACTTCTGTAACTCCTTGAGAAATCGCGAAACGCCTGGCGTGCTAGGTATGGATCGTCGCGTGCAATAGATGCTGGCCATGAACGCAATGGCACAAGAAACGATGACGATGAATGCCGGCCGTGATGGCTTATCAATCAGTCCGATCGCCGGCGCAAAGACGATTGGAAGCGTCGCGTTCCTTATTAGCTTCGTCGCATTCCCGATCAGCTTCGTCGCATTCCCGATTAACTTCGTCGCATTCCCGATCAGCTTCGTCGCATTCCCGATTAGCTTCGTCGCATTCCCGATCAACTTCGTCGCATTCCCGATCAGCTTCGTCGCATTCCCGATTAACTTCGTCGCATTCCTGATCAACTTCGTCGCATTCCTGATGAACTTCGTCGCGTTCCCTATTGTCTCCGTCGCTTTCCTTATCGTCTCCGTCACGCTCCCTATCGCCTCGGAGACAGACACCATTGTTCCTGTAACTGAAGCATTCATTTCCATCGTGGACACGATTGTCTCCACGACGGACACGAGTTTCCTGGCGACGGAGCCATATGCCGTCGCGGAGAAAACCGCCGGCGCTGTGCCGGCGGGTTCGATTCAACATCAACCCCAAACCAACAACTAACCAAACAAGGAGATACAACCATGGCTCAGAAATTTCGGACGTTAATGGGTTTCAGTAAGCACTCGGTTCAACAGCTTGTCGCAACTGCCGGTGCTGTCATTCAGGGTATGACCGGTAACAAAGCATTCCCCAGTCCATCCCCGGATTTGACGGCAGTACAGGCGGCTCTCGATGAGCTGAATGCGGCTATTGCCGCCCAGCCTCACGGTGGGGCGAAGGCAACGGCCGACAAGAATAACAAACGCGAAGCGCTGATCGGCGTGTTGCAGAAGCTGGCACAGTATGTCCAGCTCCACTGTGGTAACGATCTCGCCGTGCTGCTGTCCAGCGGTTTCTCCGCCGCCAGCACGAGCCGCACACAAGTGCCATTGCCGAAGCCGGCCATTGTGAGCGTCGACAACGGCAACACCACCGAGCTTCTGGTGAAAGTCAGCAGGGTCGGCCACGCCAAATGCTATGAATTGCGGTCTGCCGCGATCGGCGCCGGGGGCGCACCCGGCCCCTGGCAAACTGGAGGCTTGTTCACAAACTCGCGGTCGATAGCGATTAACGGCCTGACGCCCGGAATCACCTATGCAATTCAGGCCCGTGCGGTCGGCAGTTCCAAACGCTACAGCGATTGGAGCGACCCCGTTACGCACATGTGCATGTAGTAATGCATGCCATCAAGGAGGAGAGCGGCCAAACCGGCCGCTCTCTTTCAGCCAGGAGATCTGCCATGAAGCCCGGGAAAAAATCGATTCAAAAACATTCCAATCACGCAATCCACCCGGGATTGAGGATGCTCGATTTCGTTGACGACGGTGATTGGCGACTATTCCATGATGAACCCAGCCATCCAGACGATGAAAGACTCTGGCGCATAAAACTGATTTTCCATGACGAACCTGAATTGAGCGGCGTTGCTCGATTGCTCATGGCGCTGGCTGAAGGTCTTCAGGCGATTCCGGATGTCCACGTTACCGTCGGGGATTGGGGCCGCGGCACCTTATGGGCCGAACTAAAAATTCAGATCGGGAGTCTCGCTGCTGGAAAAGAGGTGGAAAAAATTCTATCCGCCGCACGCGATGGACTTCTGGCGAAGTGGCTTGGCTCCTCAGTTACGGACACGGAAAAGAAGCACGCACAGGCCGAAAAGATTCGAGCAGAAGCGGCGAAAATCAACGCCGAGACGCAATTACTCCATTTTGATGCGGGATCTGATTTGAAGCGGGAACTCGAACTCCAGAAAATGGATCTGGAGAATCGAGGGCTGCTGGCGGACATTCGGAGGAGGGAACTTGAAAATCAACTTCTCCAATTGAAAATAATTCAGAACGCCTCCGAACTCATCAAACAGGGACTCTCAACGGCCACCCCCGTTGAAATGCGGATCAACGACTTGCCTTTCATTTCTTTCGATCAAAATCGCCCGCTTTCCGGTGCCGACATGGTCACGATTGCCTCAGCCGAGGCAGTCCCGGGTGGGGCGTCTGAGGAACCTGGTCCCGATCGTGGAAAGTCTGCTGTCTAGTTCAGCTTCGCAGCGTGATATTCGGGTCAACCATGGAGGCCCGGCGGGCGGGAACGTAGCACGCGGCGCCGGTTACAGTGAGCATCAGGAGAAGAACGGCTATGTAGATGGCCGGATCGCGTGCATTTACGTAAACGAAACCTTGAATCATCCCACTCAAAGCCAGGGCGACACTGATCCCAATGGCGGCGGCCACGCCGCTCGATCTCAATCCCTGCAGCAGGATCATTCTCAACACCTGCCGATCCGAGGCGCCCACCGCCATGCGGACGCCGATTTCATGGGTGCGCTGCTCCACGGAATACGCGATCACTCCGTACAACCCCAGAACTCCAAGAACCAGACCCACAGCGCCCATGGCCGTAAATATCTGGGCCTTTAATCGTGGCTCGAACAGTCCGTATTCGCGGTAGTGATCCTGCATCGTGCGAACGTCGAAGATCGGCACATTGGGAGCGATATTGCGAACCTCCGTACGGATCGCAGACGTGAGAGTCTCCGGACTGACATCGGTTTCAACAAGGAGCACCGCCACGGTTGCGTCGCCCTGCTCGTAACTTCGATATAGAAAAGGTACAGCCCGCTCATCGATGCTTGCGTACGTCGAATTCCGCGCGATTCCGATCACTTCGGCCGGTCCGCCGCCCTCTTCCTTGATTTCCACGTGCGCACCGATCGGGTCTCGATTCGGCCAAAACCGCTGGGCCATTGTTTCGTTGACGATCACGCGTCTCGGCGCGTTTGCACGATCCTGGCTGTCGAAATCGCGGCCGCGGATTATCGGAATATCCAGTGTTTCAAAGTAGCCATTGCCGACGTCTGCACTGCGGATCGCGATGGACTGCTGGTTCGCCGGCAATTCATAACCTTCGATAGTCACGTCCGTCGTGGGATTGTTCATGACACCGAACGGCTTATCCTGAGCGATTGCCGCCGACCTGACGCCCGGCATAAGGATTAAAAGCCATCGTCAGCACATGGTCCAAACGAAATCCAGGATTCCGTACGGCGGCGATCTGAAGGTCCTTTACAAAAAGCCCTGAAAAAACCAACATCAGCGCCGTCACGGCAACCTGGGCTCCCACGAGTATCTGGCGGCCCCAGGTTTTCTGCGGTCTGTTCCGCGGCTCCGAAGCCTTCAGCAAAGAATTCAGATCGTTGCGTGAGCAACGCCAAGCGGGAACGGCGCCCGAGATAAATGCCGAAGCCAGTCCGACGCCCAGGGCAAAGATCACGACGCGTGCGTCCACCCGGGTCTCGAAACGAAGCGGCAAGTCCGACCCGATACGAATCGAGGAAAGGAACTCGGCGCACCATGAGGCGATGAGCAGGCCCGCAAGGGCTCCAGCGCTCGAGAGAATGACGCTTTCGAGCAGCAATTGCTGGAGCAGCCGCGTTCGAGGCGCTCCCATCGCGACGCGTACTGCCATTTCGCGGGTGCGCGCGGGAACCGTAGACAGGAGCAGATTCGAAACATTGACACATGCGATTCCCATGACAAGGAAGACAACACCGAAAAGAAGGACGCCCATCCTGCCGTTATCCGGTGTTCTGGCTAATCGGTATCCCAACTGCGTGAACACGGCCGCGCGCGTGTCAATATTCGTTTCGGGGTACTCCATTTCCAACTGCTTCGAAATCCGCTCGATATCTGCTTTGGCTTGGGCAACTGTGACTCGCGGCTTCAGGCGCGCAATGAGATTTATCGAGCGCACGGAGCGATTCGTCAGGTTGGAAATGTCCAGAGTGATGTCCGCCTGTTGCATCATCATCCGCGGAATATAGATCCCCGGTTCAATGACGGGATCGATACCGACGAACTCTTCCGGCGCAACACCGACAATCGTGAAAATATGGCCATTGATTGCGACTGCGTGGCCCACGACATCCGCTGCGGCGCCAAAATCGCGCTGCCATTCCGCGTGGCTGATCACCGCTACGGCATCCCTTCCGGGAACGGTGTCCTCTTGCGGGAGAAATCCGCGACCGGCGGCAGGCTTCACCTGCAACATCGAAAAGAAATTTCCGCTGACCAGCATAGCCAGTGTCACGCGCGGCTGATCTCCGGTTTTCGGGGCGAGTCCTACGAGCGTCATCTCGTACGTTGCGATGCCACTGAAACTTCGGCTCCGTTCCACATAGTCGCCGGATTCAGGATGGGAAAAACCTATTGAATTCGCCGGCGTGGAGTTCCTGAGGCGAACCACGCGGTCCGATTCAGGCACAGGCAACGGCCGAAGTATGAAAAAGTCCAGGAAACTGAAGACGGACGCTGTTGCTCCTATACCGAGACCCAACGAAATCACGACGCCCAGAGCCACCACTCTCGATCTCTTGATCAAACGAAGACCGAAGCGGAAGTCCTGAATTAAATTGTGCGCCAGTCCAATCACTCGACTCTCCAGGTCGATGAGTCTGTTCGATAGCAAATCCTGCACCAACTCTTCCAAAACGCGCTACTCAAAGCATCAGTCTGACCTCGATTATTTGCACGTCGTTGTTGTTCCGTGATGTTGGGTTTTCGGGTTACGCGGGCCGGAATATTAGCCTATCGGTCCCAAAGATGTACACATTCCGAGTACTGGAATAAGATGAGAAGGACAGATGTCCAGCGGAAGGCCATAATCCGTTGAGTAGAATCGCCCTGTTCTTGAGCTTGCTGGGGTTCATTGCTGCGGCAAGCGGTCACGACTGTCCAAGTTATCCCGCATCGAAATGGTCCTTCAATCCAGCTACTCTACAAGAGAAACTCAAAAGCCGGCTGCAACTGACGAATGTGGCCAGTGCTTTTGCTACCGACAGTGGAGCCTCGCCAGCAAGGCAGAATTTCGTAGATGATTACATTTTCGAAAAGCTTGAAAAACAAGGTGTCCCGAGCGCGCCGCTGGCGAGTGATGCGGAATTCATTCGCCGGGTGACCATCGACCTTGTTGGGAGAACACCGGCTGCTGCTCGAGTGCGATCCTTTCTTGAAGACTCGCGCCCCGGCAAGCGTGAAATCGTCATCGACGAGCTTCTCTCGAGTAGTGCCTTTTCGGACCGCTGGGCAACCTGGTTTGACGACTTGCTCCGAAACACCTCGAACTATCCTGAAATCACCGTCGCGGGACGAAACGCGCTGCACGAGTATTTGCGTCAGTCGATTCAGCAGGGGAAACGCTACGATGAAATTGTCCGCGACCTGCTGAGTGCGAGCGGCAGCGCCAGTCAGGGTCCGCCCAATTACCTGCTCCGAAACCATGTGTCTGGAGCTCCAAGCCAGGACTTTTTCGACGATTTGGGAGCCAATATTACGTCCACGTTCCTTGGCATCCCGACTCTCTGTATATCCTGCCATAGCGGGCAGCATCATCTTGAACCCATCAATGCCTACCTGTCTCACAAGACGAGAACAGATTTCTGGGAGCAATCGGCTTTCTTTGCGCGAACTACAGTCAGGCTGTTATCTCCGGATTCCAGCGACGGATCCGCAAAGTACGAAATCAGCGAGGCAGCCGATGGCTACTACACGTCTGAGATCGCAGGATATCCCGGGCAGCGCCCGCTGCGAAGCGGGGGGCCATATTTGCCGCACTACCTTTTCACCGGAGAGGCGGCGCAAGGTGAAAATCTGCGCTCTGAGTATGCGAGGATTTTAACTTCCGACTTTCAGTTTGCGCGAAACATCGCAAACCGCATCTGGGCCCACTTTATGGGCATCGGAATTGTTGATCCACCGGACGGTTTCGACCTGGCAAACTACGAGACACAGGCATCTCATCCCGAGCTTCTCGACCGCCTTGCACAAGACTTCGTCGATACAGGATTCGATCTCCGTCACCTCATGAGGCGAATAACATCGTCGAGTGCTTACCAGTTATCCGCTGGATATCCCGGCAACTGGCAGGAACCATATTCGCGATTATTCGCTCGCAAACTAACGCGCCGGCTGGAAGCCGAAGAAATCCATGATTCGATCGTGCAGGCCACGGAAGCAGGCGGAACATATGACGTCGCAGGGTTCCTCGAACCTGTCCGATGGGCAATGCAGCTCCCGGAAACCAACGAACCACACAATAGTCCAGCGCAAGCTTTCATGGATTTGCTGGGCCGGGGAAATCGGACGTACAAGCCTCGCGATTCGGATAGTTCGATCCTCGCCGGTCTCTCGCTCATGAATGACCCGTTCGTTAAAAGCCGGACAACCTTTCAGGCCGATACCGGTCTCGCACGACTTCAAGCGCTGCCAGACGATGAGGTTGTGGAAGAGGTTTTTCTTCGAACACTGTCCCGACCTCCAACGGCGGAAGAAAAACGCGTCGCAATTGTCCACATGAGTGAAGATCGGATAGCCGGGTTGGAAGACTTACAGTGGGCGTTAATCAACAGACCGGAATTTATCCTCAATCATTGATGCACTTCTCGAGACGCCAATTCGTGCGTTTGAGTCTGACTGGTTTAATCGGTAGCCCTCTGGTGCGAGGACTCGCTGACTCCGGCGCATACGCCCAATCGCCGGTCGTTGCAAAAAATACTGCCAGTACATGCATCTTCATTTATATGCTCGGAGGCCCGAGCCAGATGGAGACCTGGGATCCCAAAGAGGGGCCATGGGTCCCGGGCGATCTCGATATCCGGTCATATGCCGGTGGCGTCACGCTCTCGCATAAGCTCTTTCCGATCCTGTCGCGGAATGTCGCCGATCTGGTTGTGCTTCGATCACTGCAGGCCTGGGAAGCGATCCATGAACGCGGGCAGTACTATCTCCAGACCTCGTATGCGGATCTTCCGGACCTTTCCCGCCAATTGCCGTGTCTCGGTTCGGTGACGGCCTATGAGTCGGAATCTTCCAGAACACCGGACGACTTCTTACCCCCGTTCCTCGCAATTGGCGTTGGCGATCTGCTGCCGTTCAGTGCCGGTTTTCTATCTCGACGATATGCGCCATTCAAAATGCCTTTTACTTATATAGGGAACGGCATTCCCAACCTCCACGCGTCTATAGACGCAGACCGTTTGTCCAAACGCATCCAACTCCTCGAATCCCTCGAAGGAGCGAATCCCGGTTCGTACGGCGGCCTGGACGACAACGCTGTCGCAGCCGAATGGGCACGCACCCTGTTGACGCGTGACCTCGATCCCATATTTCGCCTCGACAAAAAAGAAAGCGAGCATTACGGCAACAATTACTTTGGCGACCAATGTCTTCTGGCGAGAAATCTTATTCGAGCGGACGCGGGCGTGCGGTTCCTCGCATTGTTCCAGGGCGGGTGGGACCACCATTTTGATCTATTCGACCCGTCCAATCCGATGGGCCTGTACAGGCTGGCCTTCGAGTTCGATACGGCAGTCGGAAATCTGCTTGAAGACTTGAAAGCGGGCGGTCAGCTTGAAAAGACGCTCATTGTCGCAATGGGAGAATTCGGCCGGACTCCCGGACCATTGAACTCGAGCAAAGGAAGGGATCATTACCGGGCTGCGCAGGTAGCGCTGCTGGCAGGGGGTGGAACGCGAGGACCCAAAGCCATAGGGGCGACCGACCCGAACGGCGGTTTCATCGTCGACTACGGCTGGTCGGGAGAGCGGCCGATTCGAATGGAAGATATCACTGCGACGATCTACTCTGCCCTGGGTATTAACTGGACGAAGACAATCTCGACGCCATCCGGTTGGACCTACGAATACATACGACACACCGAGCCAGAGCGGTACAGGCCAATCGACGAAGTCTTCTGACCGCACTAAAGTTGTAAGGAAAGAAAAACAGGTATCAATCCCCAGCCGTCTGTTTGTCGGCAGCGGGAGGGTCCTGTGAACCGGATTCGTCTCTAACCCGTCTCCAGACTGTGGGCAGCTTCTCGTGCCGTGGACAATCGGGGAAAACGTTTCCCGCGGGAATGTGGGATTCCAGGTCGCAGCAAAGATTTTTGTAATACCCGTCTTTGGGGTTGATCTCTCCGTTGCTGAACATCGCCGGCAGTCTCATTCTCAACTGACGGGCGAACACACCAAAAACGGTCTGGCATTCCGTGCATTGGTGGAAGTGGGCGACTTCCCAATCGGCAAGTTGAAAATCCTTACCCGAACTTTGCGCCTGCGCCTGATCGAAGAGGCGGAATGTCTTGATGTGAATTGCGTCCTGCATCGCGCGCACCTTAGCACATGAAAGAACCGATGTTCGTCTGGTTTTGACACAGACCGTGTTTTCTTTTTGTAGACGTTTGTTTTTACCGGCTTGCGGATAGTTAATGATTGTGTTAACTATATTGCGATATGCAGCTGTATAACTGGAGGGCAATGCAATGAAAAAAACACCGGAAGGCTGGCCCCGGATTTCGTCTGCAGTTTTTTACGACGATGCAGCGAAAGCGATCGATTGGCTCTGCGCAGCTTTTGGCTTTGAGGTTCGGCTCAAGATCGAAGGGGAAGGAGGCCGCGTTGAGCACTCGGAACTCACGTTCGGCGAGGGCTTGATTATGGTTGGCAGCGCGGGCGGCAAGTCGGAGCGACCTGTGCCGGTGCCATGCAGGAGTCCGCGCTCGGTCGGCGGCGCCAACACCCAGGCGCTATGCGTCTACGTGGATGATGTCGACTCGCACTGCAAAAAGGCGCGAGCTGCAGGCGCAAAAATCCTGGAGGAACCTGCAACGCAGGACTACGGTGAGCAATACTGGAGCGACCGCTCCTATCGCGCGGAAGATCCTGAAGGCCACCAATGGTGGTTTATGCAGCGCATCCGAGACCCGAGGGCCCGTGCGAATTGATCTTGACCGGACGTTGACGGCCCTTGCAGACCCGACGCGCCGAGCAGTCGTGGATCTGCTGCGCCGGTCTCCCAGGCGTCCGAGCGAAGTGGCCGATGCGCTCGATATGAGCCGCCCTGCAATGAGCCGCCACTTCCGAGTCTTGCTGTCGGCGGGACTTATCGAAGAGGAGATGCTCGAGGACGATGCCCGTTCCCGGTTGTTGCACCTTCGAAGAGAGCCCTTCAAGCAGCTTCGGGGTTGGATCGAAGAGGTGGAGGGTTTCTGGACCGATCAGTTGCGGGCTTTCAAAGCACATGCCGAACGCACGCCCAAAGGGCGCGGATAATGAGCAACGATGATCGGCCGATGTCGGGAGATCAAGCTCGTGTGTCCGTGATTGTCGGCGTGACGCCCGAGGTTGCCTTTCGTATCTTCACCGAGGAGATCGATCAGTGGTGGTGCCGGGGCCTGAAATACCGCATCGCGGGCCGTGGGGGAATCATCCACATGGAGCCTCGCGAGGGCGGCCGCCTTTTCGAGTCGCTCGAGAATGGTTCCGAAACAAGGATTTTTGAAAGTGGGAAAGTTACTGTTTGGGAACCACCATCGCGCCTGGTCTTGGACTGGCACGCGGTGAACTTTTTGCCAGACGAGAGCACCAAAGTCGAAGTGACCTTCCAGAAGCACGCCGGCGGCACTCTCGTTACCGTCACCCATCAAGGCTGGAGCAGAATCCGGCCCGATCACCCGGTACGTCATGGCCTCGATACCGCGTCGTTCATCCGGATGATGGGGCTTTGGTGGGGCGATCTCATGAGCTCGATGCGCGAGCACGCTGCCGAAAGGCACCCCTCCCACCTACTATAATAGAGGATGCACCAAACAAGTGTACGGTAGCCCGATCCGCGTTCATTTATAAAATCGGTTCGAGCAACTGTAGCGGCGGTCTATGACCGCCGGTCTTTCCTGGAATCAACGAAATACCGGCGGTCATAGACCGCCGCTACAGTGCAGTTTGCCTTCCCGGAGCAATTTTCCGCACCCTGCTAATTATCCGGATTCCCCTGGGAAACGGCATTCTGTTTCTGCTCATGGGTGAAAAACGGACCGAAACCTTAAAGTCATATCAGCTTCCGGCCGATAGATCCCGATATCGGTCTTATTTAGCCGTGGGGAGGCGATTTAATGAAAGCGAGAGCAGTGTCGTTCCTGGTTGTGCTCTTGATGGGAGTTGCGCAGGCCTTTGCAGGCAGCCAACAGGTCATCGTGAAGTTGGACCGCAGGATAAATATCAATATCAAAGACGTCGCCAGGTTCATGCGCGGACATCTGCTGGACCAAATTCCCAGCCAGAATTTATTTCTGGTGGAAGTCCCGGAGCGGTTGGCGGCAACTGCGCGTTTTTTTGGTGTCCAGGCCTGGGAGTCGAACCTGAGGGTCAAGAAGCTTAACGCCGTTCAAGGCATCATTCTTAATGCTTCGAATTTGACGCCGCGATGGTACGACACTCAGCCTGCCTTCACCAGGATTGGGCGGCCGGCGGCTGTGCAGGTAGGCACGGGCAGGGGAGTCGTCGTTGCCGACATCAACTCGTCTTTCGATTATGCACATCCGGCGCTGGCCGGCGCGTTCACATCAGGCTATGACTTTATTCTGGCGCGGCCGTATGCGGTTTCGAACGCAATTTTGAATCAAGCGGACGTCGCGTTTTTGGATCAGGCCGACGTTGCGTTTTTGGATCAAGCCGACGTCGCATTTTTGGATGCAGCCCTCGCCGCTGCACAGGCGGACGCTGCGACCAAAGATTATCTCACCACGTCTGGTGTCACAGGCGTACAAGCTTCGACGATTGGACCCCAGGTCAATCAGTCGGGATACAGTCACGGCACACTTTGCGCTGGGATCATTCACTCCATAGCGCCGGACAGCATGATTATGCCGCTGCGCGCCTTCGATGATGCCGGCGACTCGGACGTGTTCACAATTCTGAAGGCAATCGACTTTGCCGTTGCGAATTCCGCGCAGGTAATCAACATGAGCTTCGGCATGGATACCGACTCGGCGTCGATTCGTAGCTCGATCCAGGCAGCCGTAGCGGCAGGTATTACCGTGGTCGCCTCAGACGGCAACAAGAACAGCGGTACGTTTCAATTTCCAGCCGCATACCCCGGAGTTCTGAGCGTGGCTGCAACCGATAATTCGGACAATAAGGCGAGTTTCTCGAACTATGGTTCGTACGTCACGGTCTCGGCTCCCGGTGTCAATGTGATCTCGAGTTTTCCCGGTGGTTACTATGCGGCCATTTCCGGTACATCGTTTGCCGCACCGATCGTCGCTGCCGAAGCCGCTCTTCTGCGAGGGCTGCTGAAAAATCCTGCGACAGTCATTCCGCAGTCCAGCGTGAATATCGATGGTTTGAATCCGGCCTACACCGGCACTCTGGGCGCTGGCCGAGTCGATTTGTTTCAGGCCGTGAGGCCGTGAGGGGACAGTAACCCGAGACCCCGACGCTTTGAAATCGTGCGGAGGCTTGTAGCATCGAGCTCACAAGCCTCCGTTCCCCATCCCGAACCAGGTCAGGTTATCTTGACACTTCCGATTTTCCTGCCGATAATCCTCCCAATTATTTAAGCCAAAGCGACAACTTTTGCGTAGCCGTCGGACGAATAGTCTTGATTGGGAGCGTCTCCGTTTACTGTGGGCGTGGTGTGTCACCGGCGGCCGTTGCAGGAGCCGCTGTAGAAACTATCGCAAGACACTTGGGAGGAACCCTCATGAAATATGGGATTGGGTTGAGTCTGCTGGCCGGATTGCTATCCCTTGCTGTTCTGAACGACAACGTTTGGGCACAATCCACGGCTCAGATCAGCGGCAACGTGACCGATCGCAGCGGTGCGGTGCTGCCCGGAGTCGAAATCACTGTTACACAAACCGACACGGGTCTTCTGCGCAGCGTCGTATCCAATGAGACCGGCTCGTACGTAATGCCGAACCTGCCGGTCGGTCCTTATCGGTTGGAAGCGGCCTTGCCGGGATTCCGCACGTATGCACAAAGCGGAATCATCCTGCAGGTCGGTGCGAATCCGGTCATCAACATCGCTCTGGACCTGGGTCAACTTTCCGAGACGGTCGAGGTGCAGGCGGACGCGGCACTGGTGGAAACCCGGAGTACGGGTGTCGGCCAGGTGATCGACAACCTTCGCGTCACCGAGCTGCCGCTTGGTGGGCGCCAGCTAACCGAGCTGATCA
>WNFQ01003995.1_pt1 | contig 16120 bp, 11 predicted proteins | sample 5400171 | NCBI WGS metagenome assembly WNFQ01 (sample SAMN13153356, study PRJNA577476) | soil metagenome | isolation source: 20 cm soil under Madrone tree | place: USA:California | collected 2016-06-14 | reverse complement strand
AGGTATTCTGCTGGTAGAACGGTTCGTTCGACCTCGCCTGAAGTAGCGCCAGCATCTCGTCGGCTGTCCCGAGGCGTCTCGCCCTGGTTCCCGTGCAGTTCCGGTGATGGCACCGCCTTCCAGTGACGAACTCGCGTGCACGTGCTTAGCCACAGTTCGGCTCAAGAAAAGCTTTGGAATCCTGCTTGCTATGACTGAGTACGTCTCGAGTCCCGCAGATGTGTGGAGATGGAGGTACGGCTGTGAATGACTTGGCTGATGTTGCGGGTGTGCGGTACGCAGTGCTAGAGGACGTTCGGGCCGACAGTGGTTCTGGGCGCTTTGTGGTCGCTTATCGTAACGAGTATTCGCTGCGCGATCTCATTGCCCCATCCTGCATTGCTGCATTTGGCATCTCCTCTCGCGAGGAGGCTGTAGCGAGGACTAAGCCCAGCGCTTCGATGGCCACCATGCAGAAGCACCTAGCGGGAGCAACGGTAGTGAAGAGAACTGAGGAAGCTCAACCTGGACCTCATCGAGCTCAGCAGCGATGGGGAACGGGCTCATCCTCGCCAACAATCCGCCGGTTCTTCGTCGCGTTCTACAGCGATGTTGTGGCCGCAGCCATTCTCAGCTTCTCGTCTAGGAATATCATCTCCGTGGTGCTCCGTACACTTTTGGCAGTTTAATTTCAATTTCAGGGCGATAGATCTCTGAGCGACACAATCTAGGGCCGATGTTCCAGGTTCGTGCGCGCTAGTTTTGATCTTTGGCTTTGGGCGTGAGCCTGCGGAGGATGAACTCTTGTGCTAAGTTGGCGAGAGCGCGTTCCCCAGTGCCGATAAGGAAATTCCCCAAGAACAGCCCCGGGCCGCGATTCGACGCCGGATAGTAGGCATTCGAAATGGCAGCCGATGCCAGATCGCCACCTAGAGTCGAGTAGTTCGGCTGCCGCCGTCCGTTGTCTCCCCTGCAGACGAATGGGCTGGCGAGTGCATGGAGAGCGCGAGACTTCTTTGTTCCCGTGCCCTGATAGAAGTAGCGCGGGTCTTGGTGCAGAAGCGATGGCAGGATGGCGCCGCCCATCATGATGTCAGTAACGTCGTCCGCATAGGCAGCGCCAAAGCGCTCACCGTAACCCTTCGCACCCTGCCCGTAGTTGGGGACGTCTCCTGCCTGGTTGATGGCGGCAAACGCAGCTACCCCGATGATAGTAACTGGATCAAACGCGACCTTGGCGGCGAGCCTGAACTTCAGCTTCGTGGTGAGCGGCTCGGCGTTGCGATCATAGACGACGTAGAAATTGGGGAAGATGCCGAAAACGCGCTGTTGCTCCTCGACCCTGACCTGCTCGGTGGCGATCTCCTCAGAGGAAGCAATCGGAGAAGCCACAGTGATTGTGGTAAGCGCCTGTGCGATCTGGAGTCTGGTGCCCGTCAAGATGGCGTACTGGCCTGGCTTGAGGATGACAGCGGGGGACGTCCAGTTTGCAAATCCCTTGGCGCCGATGGTCACGTGGTAGGTGGTTCCCGGCTCGAGATCCTTGAATTCAAAGAATCCATTGTCGTTCGAGACTACCATGCGGGGATCTCTGAGGGCAGGACCCTCGAGAACGACGGTGGCGCCTGGAACGGTGTCGTCATTCACATCGACTACAGTGCCAACAATAATTCCGGGCTGCGGCTTGGGCGCGTCAGTCAAAAGCATCAACTGCTCCTGAGCCTTGGACGTCCTTGATCCAAAAAAACCGACTACGAGTACAAAGACACCCCACTTCATCGCGCGTCTCCTATGAATGACAGAAATCTTCAACACGAGTGTCGCGAGAACAAATCAGGTCAAAGCAACCGACCGACCAAAGCGAGCGGAGCGAACGTCCTGTAAATCGCTGACCCTGTTAAGAAAGAGAAGATCAGGCGGAGAGTGGTGTCAAACATGTCGAAGCCAATCTCGACATTTGTCGATTGGGGAATGGTCAGCAACTGCATCACGGGCGAAGGTTCGCATCTCTTTCTGGCTGGCCGATCTAATCGGATGTGTATAGCGCACTGGGGGTTTCGGCGCTGTATCTTGTGAGCATACGACTGGGCGAGTCAGCTGACAGCGCAATTCGAGTTCTTTAGACCCTGGCCCGGAATGCCGAACAATTGGGAACCAACGGCTAATAGCTGGCGGGAACATTACTTCCTGGCTAGCTCGTTCCGCCACACGACTGCTGATTGGCCACGTGGCGGCAGCACCGAAGGCGATTCGGGGGCGGAGCGGTTGGGTGCACTGGAGGCGCTGCATTTGGGACGAATCGACCTCGGGCCTTCTAACTCAATTTGAAGCGACGAGGCAATCACGCCCATTTAGCGCGGCATGAGGACCGGCTTCTCCTTCGGGAGCGCGTCGTATGTTGCTTTGTCGATATTGAGATGGGCCATCACCAGTTCGGGTGGGGTGTGTGACAGCCACTCTGAAAGGGACATATCCTCGTAGCGGCTGGCTTTAAACATCTCCAGGAACCGCAGATCTTCATTTCCGGTGTTCTCGATGTAATGAGCCAGCGTTTGCTGTATGTAGCCCACATCGCCCGCTTCGAAGTCCATGGTGCGCGCCCGAGCGCCCGTTTCAACCACGGTCATTCTCCCTTTGCCACTGATGTAGTACTGCCATTCGTCCGCATTTTGATGCCAGTGAAGCTCACGCATTCCACCGGGGTGCAGGGTCACGATTGCCGCTGCAACGGTCGTCGACGCCTTAAACGTGCTCGAGTCAACGATGAGGACCTCCCCACTGCTCGTCGTTATCGTCGGCCTTTGTTCCTTGGGTCGAAAAGAAAAGTCGTAAGGAGACGAAGGGAGCGCTCCCGCTGCTGTCTTCTGGTCTGCGGCAAGCGACCCGGGTGCCGGAGCGTGAAATATGAAAAGCTGTTCTCTACGTAGTGTCTGTAGAGACGGCTGGCTAACGCCGAAATTTTTTGCCAACACTTCGCGTGGCGTGTGCGCCGCTATGTCCGACAGCAGCACGGTGTCATATTCGGAGAAGCTGCCATCATCGAACACCAAGAGAAACTCGCCTCCATCAGGCCCGAGTCCCTGGATCGAGTGCGGTATACCGGTCGGAAAATACCAGAGATCACCTTCGTGCGTATCCCGCACAAAGCTTCTGCCCTTCTCATCGACCGCCGTGATGCGTGTGCTGCCGTAGAGCATAATCGCCCATTCGCCTGCAGTGTGCCAGTGCAGCTCGCGGATACCGCCGGCATTCAGCCGCATGTTCACTCCTGCGATCGTTTTCGATACGGGAAGCTCTCGAATCGTGACCTCGCGGGACCATCCGCCTTCGTAAACCCGCTTGTTCGCAAATGAGAAAGGATACTTGAAGGTCGCCACACCGCCTGCGTCCGTGAGAGGTGGCACGTTCGAATCCGGATTCGCACCGTCAAGCGGCCTATCGGTCGGTCCAGGGTCAGTCAGGCTTTTGGTTCGTCCCGTTCTCACTCCGGCGGTTGACGATTGCGACATCGCCGTACCTGTCAGCAGCACTCCGGCCGTGGTCACAGCAGCGGCCGAACCAATTTCCAGGAATCCGCGTCGGGAAAGCCCATCTTTCTTCTGGTCCATTGGTTGCCTGCCCCGTTAAACATTGTTTCCTGCATCGCTGTTCGAGCGGTTCAATCCGCCTTTACAGGTGCGAACACACATCAAGAGCAACAGTGGGGCCAAAGTCTAGGTTCGGGAGAAGTGAGGCAAAGTTCTTGAAACTACAGCGATTGCCTCCCTGGAAATCCTTATACGGCGTCATTGGAGTCAGCATTTGGACAGACCCTACCGAATTGTCGCCACGATCCACGACATGCACCAATTTTTCTGTGGTTACATATCCAGCACCAATGACGTTAAGTACGTCTAAATCTTTGTTCCTTCCAGACCGGAAGGTTTGGATACCAGACTGCATGAATACAGCGAATTCCCGCGGTGCGAAAGTGAATGGAAAATGGGCTCGGTAACTTACGCCTTGCAGGTAACGATCTCGATTGCGATGACGCAGGGTCTCGCACCCGCCCAACAGCTATCCGCCGGACAACAAACGTCCTCACCTGCATCGATAACCCTCGACGAGGGATCCCGAGACACCCAGACTACATCCATCCAACAGGGATTTTTGGATCAGAAGACGAGTAAGCTCTGCAGTTTACAGCCGCCTGACGAACTTTCCTCATCCAGGCCGAATACCAAAGGAGCGACCGGGACTGAAGGATCACTCGCCTATAGTCCTCTCTCCTCGAGTTGCAAATTCCATTTGTTTCTTAAGCAAACGTATTCACCTTACACATTCGCGTCAGCGGCTTTTCAAGCGGTTTGGGCCGACGCAACCGGGCGGTGGCCCCACTATGGGGTAGGGACCCAGGGTTTGGCGAAGCGATTTGGCGCGACCTTGGCGGATACAGAGTCACGGAGATTCATCCAGAGTTTTGCTTTGTCGGCAATCCTGCACCAGGATCCTCGCTATTTTCCTTCGTACAAGCGATCATTCATTTCCCGGGGGTGGTATGCAGTAACCAGAGTGATGGTCACGAAGAAAGACAACGGCGTAAGCGCATTCAACAGCGCCGAGTTTCTGGGAGCTTTGCTCACGAGTGCGCTGCAAAACTCCTACTATCCAAGACACGACCGAACTTTTGGTGACACAATGAATCGCTTTGGTGGTGCCCTGAGCTCTGATTCGATTAGCTATCTTCTACGCGAATTTACCCCCGATATGAAGCGCCTGTTCCGAAAACATGCACCGGACAAAATCCGCAAGATCGAGGAGAAACTTCCTATCCCTCTCGAGGATAAGCCGTAGGCAGAGGCATTCCGCCATCGGTTCCGGGAGACCTACAGGTAGTTTGGTTGCGTCCCCGACGATGCGGGCGTCAAGATCTAGACGCTTGTCGATCCGAGCGTCAACTTCTTGACTGTGTCTGTCCAGCGGGCCACTCCGCCCGTTCACAATTCCGGTATATCCAACGACTTGCGCACGCCTAGCCGCTAGCAGCCTTTGGCAAGGTTAGTGCATGTATGTTCCTGATGGGGACTATGAGAAGCACTGTGATCCCCATCTGTCCTGCGAGCGCTCTGTGTTCTCGGTGCGGTTACCTGTCTCGCGCTGGCGCAGGCGCCCGTTGCCTCAGAACAAAAAGAAGTGACGGCAGAAGAAGTGGTCGGAGCACTCGAAGGCGCTTACGGTGTACACCCGGGTGAGCGGCGCAACCATACGAAGGGCACTTGCGCGTTGGGCACGTTTGTGGGCAGGCCGGAGGCGGCAGCGTATTCGAGATCAGCCTTGTTTTCTGGGCAGCCAGTGCCGGTTGTGGCGCGCTTCTCGCTAGCCGGCGGAGACGCGCACGCGTCCGATACGATGATCAATACGCCCATGTTTTTCGCCGCCATGCCACGAACGTTTCTGGGCAAAATGCTGGCATTGAAGCCGGATCCGGCGACGGGCAAACCGAACCCGGAAGCATTAAATGCGTTCGCGGAAGCCATCCTGACACGAAGGGGCAGGCGACTTTTCTGGCCACCAACAATCCACCGCGTAGTTATGCCAATAGTGCCTACTACGGCATTCAGACTTTCAAGTTCGTTAACGGGGACAACAAAGTCACGTTGGTGCGGTGGCGCTTCGTTCCCCAGGACGGAGAAAAACAACTTTCCGTGCGGAGATGACCTCCGAGCCGACCGACTTTCTTGAGAAAGCACTGATTGATCGAACACAACAGGGACCTGTGCGCTGGGACATGTTCCTGACCATTGGAGAACCGGGTTACCCCGAGACAGATCCGACGATTTTGTGGCCGAAAGATCGCAAGGAACTGAAGGTAGGGACCCTGACGATCTCATCCGCGATGAACCAGGAGGGCGCCGGCTGCGAGAACATCAACTACGATCCTCTGCTCATGGCGAACGGCATAGCGGCGACCGATGACCCGGTTCTTCCATTCCGTTCATCATCTTATGCACTCTCGTTCACAAAACGACTGCAGGAAAAGTGGTTTTGAATCAGGTGCAACCTCGGTTGTCAAGCCGATCCTGCTGTGCTAACGTTTTCGAATTCTACGCGCGCGCGTTCCAGGGGAGCCCAGCCGTGGCGCAGTGGAATTTCTTCCGCCCTGGCGTTGCTACCATTGACTCTGCGCTACGGTTTTGCGGTTCTTCCTCGCAATGGCACCCGGACTAAGCGGCCCGTAAGAATAAGAAGAAGGGACCCGGGAGGTACCCCGCCATGACCATCGAGATGCGGAAGACCGGAATCGACGTCGTCGGCGACATGCCTTGGGGTACACACTTCTGTCTCTTCTACGAGACCACAGCAGATCTCCTCAAGACATTGGTCTCCTACTGCAAAGCTGGATTGGAAAACCAGGAGTTTTGCCTGTGGGTGGTGGCGGACCCACTTACCGAGGAAGACGCCACGCATGCGTTAAGACGAGCTATTCCTGACTTCGATCGATATCTGGAGAACGGCAGCATAGAGATGGTCCAGGCTCGCGACTGGTATCTTCAGGATGGCACGTTCAATCGGAAGAGAGTGATTGGCGGTTGGAATGAGAAACTCGCGCACGCAGCGGCCAGAGGTTACGCCGGCGTGAGAGTCACCGGAGATACGGCTTGGCTCGAAAAGAGGGACTGGAACGACTTCGGTGAATACGAAGATTCACTCAACCAGGCTATCGCCAACCAGCGACTGACGGTGCTATGCACCTACCCGCTCGCCGCATGCGGAGCTGCTGAAATCCTGGATGTGGTGCGAACACATCAGTTTGCGGTAACCAAGCGGCGCGGGAGTTGGGACGTTATTGAAACGGCCGGGCACAAACAGGCGAAGGCTGAAATTAAGCGCCTGAATGAGGAACTCGAGCAACGCGTCGTAGAACGGACCAGCCAGCTGATCTCGGTCAATAGCGAGCTGACAAAGGAAATACTCCAACGTCAGCGCGCCGAGGAGGCTCTCCTGCGGAGCGAGGCCTATTTAGCGGAAGCACAGAGCGTGAGCCACACCGGCAGTTTCGGCTGGAGCGTTTCCAGCGGACATATCGTCTGGTCAGACGAAACCTTTCGAATTTTCGAATACGACCCAGCCAACAAACCTACAGTGGAATTCATATTGCAGCGAACCCATCCGGAGGACAGAGCCTTCTTGCAAGAAACACTTGATCAAGCAGCACGAGACAGGAAGGCTTTTGAGTTTGAACATCGGCTGCTGATGCCGGATGGCTCGGTAAAGTGCGTTCGAGTTGTGGGTCATCCCTCAACCAAGAATGCATCGAGCGAATTTGAATTCGTGGGAGCAGTAATGGATCTCACTGAGAACAAGCGGGCAGAGGAGGCCCTACGGCGGAGCGAGAGTTATTTAGCTCAAGCACAAAGGCTGACCCAGAGTGGAAGTTGGGCTTGGAATGTGCGTACCGACGCTCGCTTCTGGTCGCAAGAGACCTTTCGCATCTTTGGGTGTGACCCCGAAATAGTGAAGCCCACATGGTCGGACATTCTCGAACGAGTGCACCCTGAAGATCGAGCAAAAATCGTGCAGAGAGCGAAAACGGAGACCACAGTGAAGGAGAGAGTAGATTCTGAGGTCGATTTTCGAATTATTCTTCCGGACCGACGAATAAAGCACCTTCACTCTATCGCTCGCCCCGTGCTGGATGAGTCAGGCGAAATCACTGAGATCGTCGGCACCTTGATGGATGTAACTGAACGAAAGCGGGCAGAGGCGCTGCGTGACGGAGAGAGTCGTATCTTGGAGATGATAGCGCGCGATGCTCCGCTGGAGGAAATACTGGAGAACCTGGTGCGCGTTGTGGAAGCTCAATTTGCTGGCTTGCTTTGCTCAATCCTGCTCCTCGAAGAGGATGGGCAGCACGTGCGGCACCGCGCCGCCCCCAGCCTTCCTAAGGCCTACAGCAAGGCCATCGACGGCCTTTGCATCGGACCGAAGGCGGGATCATGCGGCACCGCTATGTACCGCAGAGAGCCTGTTGTCGTCACCGACATTCTCCAGGATCCGCTGTGGGAGCCGTATCGAGCCGTGGCCGAGCCCTATGGGCTCCGCGCCTGCTGGTCCACTCCGATACTTGCGCATTCGGGCCAAGCGCTGGGCTCATTTGCCATGTATTACCGCGAACCGCGCAGTCCGAGCCCAGCTGAGACCCATGCTCTGGAAATGGCCACCCACCTCGCCGGCATTGCCATTGAACGCAAACTGGCGCGTGAAGAGCGCGAACGACTACGTCAGGCCCAAGCGGAACTCGCGCACATAAATCGGGCGGCCACCATGGGCGAACTGACCGCTTCTCTGGCGCATGAGATCAAGCAGCCCATTGCGGCAGCGGTAACAGACGCTAAAACCTGCTTGCGGTGGCTTGGTCGCGATCAACCCGACCTGGTAGAGGCACGCGAAGCAGCCTCAAGAATCATCAAAGACGTAATCCGTGCGTCTGACATCATCAGCCGGATCGGTTTGTTGTTCAAGAAAGGAGCTGCGGAACGAGAGTTAGTTGACGTGAATGAGGTCATTCAAGAGATGATCACCCTGCTTCGCAGTGAGGCGAGCCGGTGTTCGATTTCGATCCATGTCGACCTTGCCAGCGATCTTCCTAAGATCATGGCGGACCGGGTGCAATTGCAACAAGTTTTCATGAATCTCATGCTCAATGGCATCGAAGCTATGAAGGACATGGATTCTGCAGGTGAACTCACGATCAAGTCGCAGCAATCCGACGATCGTCAACTGCTGATTTCGGTCGGTGATACCGGCGTGGGACTAAAGCCGGAACAGGTGGAGAAAATGTTCAATGCATTCTTTAGCACCAAACCTCAGGGCACCGGTATGGGACTGACCATCAGCCGGTCCATCATCGAATCGCATGGCGGCCGTCTATGGGCTACCGCACACTCGGGCCGAGGCGCAACATTTCAGTTCACCTTACCGAGAGAACACTCGTCGCAGCAGGCTGCGTCGTCATTCTTGTCGCGCTCCGATTCTCCCGCAGTGAATTGACGAACCCGCCACCGAGGTCGCGAGGCCTCTCAGGCATGCTGTCGCCCTTCCGGGTCTGTTGTTCCTAAACGTTCGTCACTTCACTCCGTCGGCAAAGCTCTATTGAACTTGCCGATCTGATCCTGTCGTGGACTGGGGACGAGTCCAGTCTATGAAGAACCAGTGTTGACAAATATCACTGCCACGCGCCTCCTGGCACCGCCCCCGCGGGGCAACGTTCTATTGTCACTACCACGCGTCCTCTGCCACGGAACCCGGAAGAAAACCTTCTGTGCACCACCCACGCAGCCCTCTGCACCGCACCCCGGAGGGTGCCTGACGATTGCCCGCCACGTTCAGTGGAGGGCAACCGTCTACTCAAAAACCCATCCCGTAGGGATGGCTGAACCCCGACAAGTGCCCGCAAAAGGAAATACAAAAGCGGACGCGATTGCTCGTAACGTTCTGCCGCAGAGCGCGCTAACGGCTATCGATTCTGAAGAAAGTTGCTGATGGTGCAACCCTAGCTATCGTCGCTGTCCCACGGGCAGAACTCGGTTCCAAAACTGACGCCAATCCGTCTGGCATTCACCCTGGCACTTGAACTCTTTACCCGGGCTGCCCATTCTGCCGCCGCACTCAGGGCACACGCAATTCAGAATGGCGGAGACCACTTCTGCAGTCACTTGGATGTTGCTTTCTCTCGTAAACGCCATGAACACCTCACCAACGAGATCGAATGATCAGCGGTTGCTCATCCCGTCCAGGAACGAAGTACCGCATGACCCTTGCAACGTTCCTGGCCGTCCAAAACCACAATCACAAATGTACCTGATGCATTTTGGGTTCCAACATGCGAACAGAGTGACGTTGCAACTTGACTCAAGTGTGGAGAATCGGTTTGCGAGAATTGCAACTGAGGTGTGAGGCGCGGCATCACATCGCGTTATAGACGAGCGCCTAGAGCGGCGCCGCCTTTGCAGTCCCGCCCTCCTGGAAACATCACTCCACTGCAAAGGCGGCCTGCTCTCTGCGTCCCTCGAGCAGAAGCAACGACGCAGAATTCGCCTTTTCCACAGAGGACCCGGGCAAGCAAGATCACTTCGGCGCTTATTGAGGTAGCTTCGTCCAGGTCGAAGCCAGTCGAAATGTCGACGGGCTGTCAGCCACAGGACTCTCACCAGGTGTTCGTAAGACTTACTCCACCCCACCAGTCGACCGATGCCACTGAAAATAGCGGATAAGCGGCGTGGCCTTTGATTGGAAGGTGGCGTGCCTCTTGTCGTGGTGCCAGGAGGAAAGACGACATGCAAGAGGCACACATCGGAAGCCAACAGCACCTCGACGTCGCCGTTAGCCAAGGCGTAGCTCAGGAAATGGAGAAGCTTGTCTCAAGCCGGCGCCTGTTGTTCTACAGAAGTGCTTATCGCCTGCTAGGCAATGCGGCCGACGCGGAGGATGCGGTTCAGGACGCGCTTTTTTCTGCCTTCAAACACTTGGGCCAGTTCAGGGGGCAGTCACAGATGTCGACATGGCTTACTGCTATTGTGAGCAATTGTGCGCGGATGCAGTTGCGCAGGCGGCCGCGCCCGATCCAAGTGTCCTTGGACGAGCCCGTCGGGGAAAAACAGGAATATTTGGTGTTAGAACGACTGGCGGACGGTCGTCCGAATCCCGAAGACGACTGCCGACATTCTGAACTCAATGCCCGCGTGACACATCTGATGGCGCAGCTCTCGCCTCCATTGCGCAAGGCATTTCAGTTGCGGGAGTTAGATGGTCTGACTACGAGCGAAGCAGCGCACGTCTTGGGAGTGCCAGACGGAACAGTGAAGGCCCAGTTGGCGCGGGCACGTGCGAAGCTCAGGAAGATGTTGCGCCGCGCAGAGGGTGCTGCGCCGGTGAGCCGTGCGGCGTCGTCAAGAATGGCAAGGAAGCAAGTCCAAACCAGGTAGAGATTCTATGTGGATTGTTCGACTCGCATTACGGCGGCCGTACACGTTCGTGGTTATGGCCATACTCATCCTGGCGATGGGGGTGCTGGAGATTTTTCGTACCCCAACTGACATTTTCCCCAACATCAACATTCCGGTGGTCAGCATCATTTGGTCCTTCAACGGTCTCGTTCCCAAGGATATGAACGACCGTATCATAACCATCACCGAGCGGGCGCTCACCACCACCGTAGACAATATTCAGCACATCGAGTCTCAATCGCTAAATGGAATTGCTGTGGTCAAAGTATTCATGCAGCCGACAGCAAGCGTCGAGCGGGGCATTGCGCAGATTACAGCGGTTTCTCAAACGCAGTTGAGGCAATTACCGGCGGGGACTACGCCGCCACTCATTCTGGCTTATAGCGCATCGAGTGTGCCTGTTCTGCAGTTGGCACTCTCGGGACAGGGCCTTTCCGAGCAACAACTCAACGACTACGGTCTCAATTTCATTCGCACCCGGCTCATCACTGTTCCCGGTGCATCGGTACCCTATCCCTACGGCGGTAAACAACGGCAGGTACAGGTGGACCTGAATCCGACCGCATTGCAGTCCAAAGGCCTTTCCGCCCTGGACGTGGTGAATGCCATCTCGCTGCAGAATCTAATCCTGCCGACCGGTACGTCGAAAATCGGAGGCAAAGAATACAACGTTGATGTTCCCAATGCGGCGCCGCAGACGATGGATGAGCTAAACCGCATACCGATCAAGACCGTTGGGAGCACGACGATCTACGTTAAAGATGTCGCCTGGGTGCGAGATGGTTTCCCTCCACAGACCAACATCGTTCGGGTGAACGGGCAGCGATCCGTACTGCTGACGATTCAAAAGGCGGGAGATGCCTCCACCTTGAATGTCATCTCAGGCATCAAGTCTCTTCTGCCTCAGATTGCCACCACCGTTCCGTCCCAGCTAAAAATGCAACCCCTTGCTGACCAATCCGTTTTTGTTCTCGGAGCGATCAGCGGCGTGGTCAGGGAAGCGCTCGTCGCTGCGTGCCTGACGGCTTTAATGATTCTGATTTTCCTGGGGAACTGGCGAAGCACGCTCATCATCGCGACTTCGATTCCTCTTGCCATTCTTACGTCGATCATTGTGCTCAGTGTCACTGGCCAAACCATCAATATCATGACGCTCGGTGGATTGGCGTTGGCGGTGGGGATCCTTGTGGACGATGCCACGGTGGAGGTGGAAAACATCAACCGCAACCGCGAGGCAGAACCAGACAAGAACATGGATGAGGTAGTGCTCGACAGCGCCATGCAAATCGCGACACCTGCCTTCGTGTCTACCCTCTCGATCTGTATCGTATTTGCCCCCATGTTCCTGCTCTCGGGCGTGGCTCGGTATCTCTTCCTGCCGCTGGCTGAAGCTGTCGTGTTTGCCATGCTGGCTTCGTATGTGCTCTCACGAACGATCGTTCCAACCATGGCTAAGTATTTGCTACGGCACCAAAAGGTTGGTCACGAAGCCGCCCGGTTAAGCCGCAATCCGTTCGTCCGACTGCAACGGCGTTTTGAAGCGGCGTTCGAAAAATTCCGGGAGAGCTATCGCCGAATGTTGGAAGCTTGTCTCCACCATCGGCGGGCTTTCCTGGCGGTTTTCTTCGCTGCGTGTCTAGGGTCGCTGGCCATTCTAATTCCGTGGCTCGGCCAGGACTTTTTCCCAAATGTTGATGCCGGCAGCTTCAAGCTCCACCTTCGGGGTCCGACTGGGATGCGTATTGAAGACACGGCGTTCTTGTGCGACTTGGTGGAGAATTCAATTCGTCGCGAGATTCCGCCAGCCGAAGTGTCAAGCATGATCGATAACATCGGACTGCCTTACAGCGGCATCAATCTTTCGTATAGCAATTCTGCTCCCGTGGGCACGTCGGACGCCGACATCCTTGTGACCTTGTCCGTAAAACATCGCCCGACCGACAACTACGTCAACCAACTTCGTTTGAAACTTGCCAAGGAGTTTCCTGGCGTGATGTTCGCGTTCCTCCCGTCCGACATGGTCACTCAGATATTGAACTTTGGACTGCCGGCTCCAATCGACATTCAGATCACAGGCAACAATTTGGAAGCGAACCGCGCCTGGGCGAGCCAACTGCTTCAGCAAGTCAGATACGTGCCTGGAACGGCGGACCTACGGATTCAACAGCCTTTCGATCAACCGTATCTACACCTCAGAGTTGAACGTACGAAAGCTCAGCAGCTTGGCTTCACCGCACACGACATCGCACAGAATCTCCTGGTATCGCTTAGCGGCAGCTTTCAGACTTCGCCCACCTTCTGGGTTGATCCCAAACAAGGAGTCAGCTACCAAATAGCGACCCAAACACCGCAATACCGGACAAGCAGCTTACAGGACCTTGTCAACATTCCAGTTACCGGAACCAACGCATCCGCTGCGCCATCGCTTATGGCAAGTTTGGTATCTGTCAAACGAGACACTGGCATGGCAGTTGAGTCTCATTACGACATTGCACCCGTAATTGATATTTATGGCTCGGTGACTGGCCGGGATTTGGGTGGAGTCTCTCGCGATATCAACAAACTCATCGATGCGGCTCGCAATCGGCTGCCGCGTGGCTCGCAAGTCGTCGTTCGCGGCCAGGTGCAGACGATGCGGTCCTCGTATGTAGGTCTTCTGAGCGGCTTGATGGTTGCAATCTTATTGGACTACTTGCTCATCGTGGTGAACTTCCAATCCTGGCTCGATCCGTTCATCATGATTTCCGCGTTACCTGCGGCACTGGCCGGAGTTGCCTGGTTCTTGTTCATAACGCACACCACCCTGAGCGTCCCCGCTCTCATGGGAACGATCATGTGCATGGGTGTGGCCACCGCGAACAGCATTCTGGTGGTGAGCTTCGCCACAGAGCAAATGCAGGCAGGGAGGGATCCCATTGCAGCTGCTCTGGAGGCGGGCTTCACTCGTTTTCGTCCGGTGCTGATGACCGCTCTGGCCATGATCATAGGGATGGTTCCAATGGCGCTGGGACTGGGGGATGGCGGCGAGCAAAATGCTCCGCTAGGGCGAGCCGTGATTGGCGGTCTGATTTTCGCAACGGTTTCCACTCTGTTGTTCGTGCCCACCTTCTTCAGCGTGTTGCACGGATGGAGGCAAAAACGCCAGGTGCGTGAAAAGACGACTACTGCTTAAGCGCAACAGCGAGGGGATTATGGGCGACATAGAAATCAAAGAGACGATCGACCGGCCTGAGATGGCAGCATTGAATCATGGGGAGGCAGGCAAGCAATCTCCAAAACGTTGGTTACTGGCTTTGGCCATGGCGCTATTTGTCGCGGCCATTCTGATTTTCGGGATTCGGTCGCGCGTGAAGGCCGAGGCTAATTTGCGCACGGTGACCGCGCAGATGGCCGTGCCTTCAGTTTCGGTTGTCGCGCCCCAGCAAACTGCGCCCGCTCAGGAAATCATTTTGCCGGGAAACATACAAGCATTCATCTCATCGCCTATCTACGCCCGCACGGATGGATATCTGAAGAAGTGGTATTTCGATATCGGAGCACACGTCAAGGCTGGACAGTTGCTCGCCACCATCCAAACTCCAGAAGTCGATCAGCAGCTAGCGCAGGCACGCAGCAATCTTGCCACTGCCAAAGCGAATCTGGAGTTGGCGCAAATCACGAAAGACCGTTACCAGGGATTGCTGACAAAACATGCCGTGGCTCAGCAAGACGTCGACAACGCTGTCGGAACCTACAATGCCAATAAGGCAATTGTCGACGCCGACATGGCTAACGTACAGCGCTACGAGGCTCTGGTTTCCTTTGAGAAGGTATACGCTCCTTTCGATGGCGTGATCGCGGCCCGCAACACCGACATTGGCGACCTCATCAACTCTGGCAGCAGTACCGCACCCAGAACCAACCTCTTTGACTTCGTCCAGCCCGGCACCCTGCGCGTTTACGTGAACGTGCCCGAAGAGTACTCGCGAGGCGTAATACCCGGCCAGACGGCCACCGGCATCGTACTGGCCGAGTTTCCTGGCGAGACATTTCCGGGGAAGTTAGTACGCACCGCCAACGCCATTAATATGACGACTCGCACGCTGTTGGCCGAGATTGACGTCGACAATCCCAAGGGCACTCTGCTCACGGGATCCTATGCAGAAGTACATTTGAAGATTCCCGGGCAGGGCTCTACATTTCTGATTCCAGTGAATACTCTTATTTTTCGATCGTCAAAGGTGCAGGTAGGCGTCGTTAGAGATGGCAAGGTCGTGCTTACAGATGTCACTCCGGGGCATGATTTCGGAGCTGAAATCGAGATCGTGGCCGGTCTGAAGGCTGACGACCAAGTGGTTGTGAACCCGCCCGATTCGCTCGTAACCGGGCAACAGGTTCAGATCGTAAACGCGTCGCTCCCCGGGGATGCAAAATGATGTCTCCGCAAAAGAGAATCCGCGCTACGGAGAGCTCGCGGCCAACATGGACGGCGGTTCTCCTGTTCGCGGGGGTTCTTCAGTTTGCCGGCTGTGCTGTCGGACCCAAGTACAGAACTCCTGCAGCTCCCGCGCCGCCCGCATATAAGGAGATGGGAAACTGGAAAACTGCGCAACCCAATGATCACAACTTGGGCGGAAACTGGTGGGAGACGTTTCAAGATCCTCAGCTCAATTCATTGGAGCAGCAGATCAACGTTTCCAACCAGAACCTGAAAGCGGCAGCAGCTCAGTATCAGCAAGCCCGGGCCGCATTGCGCTACGGTCGCGCCGACTACTATCCCACAATAACGACGTCTCCTTCGGGGATCCGCAACCGGTATTCCAATAACCGTCCACCGCAGACCTCAATATTTAACGGCATCACTTTTAATGATTTCACGGTGCCTTTTGATTTGTCCTATCAGGTCAACGCATGGGGCCGGGTGAGTCGTAATGTCGAGTTCCTTCGGGAGCAAGCGCAAGCGAGTGCCGCGGATCTTGCAGTAGTGAATTTGAGCATGCACGCCAACCTGGCTATCGATTATTTCGCAGCGCGCACTTTGGATGCCGAAGAGAAATTGCTGAGGGATACGGTTGCTCAATACGAACAAGCACTCCAGTTGAATGTGGACCGATACCAGGGAGGCCTTGCTTCCGAGGTAGAAGTGGAGCAAGCCAGAACGATCCTCGAGACAACCA
>WNFQ01001590.1_pt1 | contig 16123 bp, 11 predicted proteins | sample 5400171 | NCBI WGS metagenome assembly WNFQ01 (sample SAMN13153356, study PRJNA577476) | soil metagenome | isolation source: 20 cm soil under Madrone tree | place: USA:California | collected 2016-06-14 | reverse complement strand
CACTACGGCGGCGCGGATAACGGCGACGGCGCGTTTGCCGATGTAGCTGGATACGGTGGCCCGAACTTTTGGTTCATCGAGGACAACTACATCAATTATACCCACTGGAACGGCGGAGGCGGCGGAGGCGTGGACGCCTTTCACGGCGGTAAGTATGTGTTTCGCCACAACAAGGTTTTTAACGCTACAACACTGGGGCACAGCACGGGCTCGACGTGGCCGCGCGGACGAGGCGTCAGGGCCGAAGTGGTTTACAATAATGAATGGCACATGGATGCCATTGGCACGATTGACGGCACGACTGGCGGCTCGGCGCTATATCACGACAACAGCTTTTTCGGCGTGCTCCAATACGGCATAGGCCTGCAAGTCTATCGCGCCATCTGGTCTTTTGGTTCTCCGTTTAATGGTGCCGATGGCTCAAGCCCATGGGATGTAAACGATGCGCACGGGTTATATGAAAGCGGCACGGCAACCTCCAGCAACAATACCTCCATTACGGACAGCGGTAAGAGTTGGACGACAAACCAATGGGCGGGATATTCAGTTAAAAGACCAAGTGACGGTGCTACAGCCGTTATCACTGGAAACAGCAACAACACATTGCAAATCGACTCGTGGCTAAACAAGAACTGGACTGCCGGGAATAGATATGAGATCAGGAAGGTTCTTATCATCTTAGATCAACCGGGGCGTGGCAGGGGAGATTTGATAGATGTCCAGCATCCCGCTTGGCCGAACCAGGAACTAGAGCCTTGCTACTCATGGAATAATATCCATTACCCGGGTGGCGAGCACCTAAACTTTTCCAGACAGACTGGTGCACAAACAATTCTACAAGGCAGGGATTATTTCAACGACACTTCCATGCCTCGTTACACGCCTTACACTTACCCGCATCCGCTGACTAGGTCCCAACTTGTACGCGAGCCGAAAGCGAGCTCCCCACAACAACCTCGGAAGAAAAGGAAAAAATGGGGAAAGGCCAAAAAAACTAGGCACAACGAAATGGCTCAACCTGAATCAGTAGCGTCTCCCCTCTGGTGAACTTTTCGTCTACGGCAATGCCGCCTTTCTCACCGATGTCCGCGCTGCTTGCTGCCCGTGTGCGCGGAAGCACTTTGCGGGGAGCGAGATTAATGCCATTCCTTCCGATTTCTGACTTCCCCTGTGATCTCTCAATCTAATTAGTGAAGTACATTCTAATCACCTCGGCACGCAATGAGGAAGCTCTCATTTCGAAGACGCTGGACTCAGTCGTTAGTCAGACCGTTTTGCCTGAGCGCTGGGTCATCGTGGACGATAACTCAACTGATCGGACGGCGCAGATCGTCGAAAATTACGCAAGGCGTTATCCTTGGATCGAACTGGTTCGTCAAGCACAGGATCGTTCTCGCAATTTTGCCTCGAAGGCGCACGCGGTTAACGGCGGTTTAGAGCGCGTTAATTCGCTTCAGTTTGAAATAGTGGGTAATCTCGACGCGGACGTGTCATTCGGGCCGAATTACATCGAGTTCTTGATGCAAAGATTTTCTGAAGACCCAAAGTTGGGTGTCGCGGGAACTCCTTTTACTCAGGATGGAGATTACGACTCCAGCAAGGACAGCTTCGAGGGTGAGAATTACGTAAGCGGGCCGTGTCAACTTTTCAGGCGTGAATGTTTCCAAGAGATTGGCGGCTATGTACCAAATCGGGCGGGAGGTTTAGATTGGATTGCGGTCATGACAGCACGGATGAAGGGATGGACAGCGCGGTCGTTCCCCGAAAAACGATTCCATCATTACCGAACGCTTGGGACGGCCGAGAAGGGGCCTTTACGTGCCCTCTTCTCGTATGGAAAAAAAGACTATTGCCTGGGCGGTTCCCCAATGTGGCAATTGTTCCGCGTAACATATCGGATGACGAAGAAACCGGTTCTGCTGGGTGGAATTGCCCTGCTTTTGGGTTATGTGTGGGCCGCGTTGCGAAGAGTTAACCGCATTGTGTCGCCGGAGTTAATGCGTTTTCATCGGCACGAACAAATGAAAAAGCTGAGAGCGATTTTTTCCACTCTTCTTCGATTCGAGAAGGTGAACAGTTTTCGACTAACGCCACCCAAAAGCCATATCCAACCTTAAGGCGACGTTGGGCAATCAAAATATCCGATTTTAACAACTAACTCAAAATGATTTCTACAAACACCGATAAGTTTATGGAGACAAATGCTTACTTAGACCAATACTCAGCGGAGAATGAGATCTCGAAGTACGCCAGGGCCACGGCTGGTTCCGGAATTAACTATCTTCTCGATCATGATTATAAGGCGGTTTACCTTGAAGCGCTCAACCTCTTGCCTAAGCAAGCCTGCCGGGGTGGCATTCGTATCCTGGAATTTGGTTGCGGAGGCGGGATGAATCTCCTTCGACTTGTTTCGACGGTGAAAAGCAGCGGGATTCACATTGCACAAGCTATTGGCACTGACTTTTCCCCCGCGATGGTTGAAACGGCGAGACGCGAGGCCAAGGATTACCTTCGCGGGCAGGATTTTCACAGCCTTCAATTCTGCGTTGCCCGAAATGAGAGCTTGATTAGCGACATTTCGACGTCGCCCGGAATAGAGAAGTCGTCTCTCCAGAATTCGTTTCACTTCGTTCTCGGGGTAAACACAATTCGATATTGCCACGACGCGAAAAAGGAGCGGGATTGTGTTAGAGACATTTTCAATTTGCTCGTGCCGGGTGGTATATGTGTTGTGATTGACATGAACAATCGGTTCCCGTTGTTTCGCAGCGACCTCAGGAACAGACTGCATCGGGAAAAAGAGAAACAGTGTTATGTCCCATCCTTGGAAGAGTACGCGGCGCCATTCGTGAAAGAAGGGTTCGAGTTATTACGAACAGAGCATTTCTGCTGGGTTCCTCATTCCGCCGGTCCAGTGATGACCGGGGTTTCTCGCACGTTATCCCCGATCTTGAATACGGTCGCTCGCTCGAGGGCCATGAGGTCGTTAGTCGTCGCCGGGAAGCCGTTATAGTCCCTGACTGTCTCTAGCGACTCAACGCGGACCAAGGTCAGAATCGATGCAAGAAAAAGCATTGCTCCTAACCGCTGATTACCCATTAGTCGACGACCAGAGGGCCGAAAGGCTGCTCAATTTTTTTGGCGTGCGTTACTTAAAGCGGCGTGTGACAGAACTTGGACGACCAGAGAACAAATCCGCCGAAAAATATAGACTCGTGTGTTCTGTGCAGGCCTTTGCACGCGTGGTGGGAGATCTGCAGAACATCTCATGCAGCTCCAACTCCCTCGCGCGGCAAATCCATTCCGTTTTCTTGTATTCCAACGGCGATCCTGTCGCGATTGCAAACGCGGTAAGCCAGCTTTCCGGAGCGACGATCTCTATTCGCAGAGGAGCAGAGCGTGTTACCGAGTGGCATATCGCAAATCAGCCTGACGGCATGTTCGGCCCCATGCGCGATCTTCGCATACAGCCTTCGGCTACCCACCTGGGCAGCGGCGACTTCTTCCATACGGATGGAGAGTCGCTGACTCCGCTCATTGGCGGGGAAGAGAAGGCTGCCTTCCTGAAGTTAAATTGCAATGGCCTGCCGGTGTTCGTCTCGTCTGAACGATTGATCGACATTGACGCCGAACTGACAACCTTCAACTTCGACATCCGCGATCACTTCTTCTCTGCTGTCCCTTTCGTTTCCTACATTAGATGGGCGTTTCCTCAGAGCTCCTGGCATGCACCCGAGGCAAGCGCCTGTTTAGTTATCGACGACCCTCTGTTGAAGCCGACGCATGGGTTTGTGGATTTTCAGGAATTTCTGTCCCTGATGAAGCGACACAATTTTTCTACGAATATTGCATTCATCCCATGGAACTGGAGGAGGAGTGCTCCAGAAACTGTGCGACTGTTCCGAGAAAACCCCGACTATTTCTCACTTTCGGTTCACGGTTGCGATCATACCCGGGCGGAGTTCGGTAGCCCCGGTCAGCAACGGCTCTATTGGAAAGCCCGGCAAGCGCTGGAGCGCATGGATCGTCATGAGGCTATTACCGGAATTTCTCACGATCCCGTCATGGTATTTCCTCAAGGTGTTTTTTCGGAAGCTGCCATGAGTGCGCTAAAGCGCACGAGTCTTATTGCGTCTGTCAATAACGACATCATTAGCGCGGATCCGCATCCTCGTGCGATCACAATCTCCGATGTATGGGACATTGCAGTCATGCGTTACACCTTTCCACTCTTTACCAGGAGATACCCATGGGAAGGGATCGAAAACTTTGCTTTCGACGCTTTGTTGGGGAAACCCGCGATAGCGGTAATCCATCATGATTATTGCAGCGATCACTGCGCGCGCCTGGTTAACTTTGTCCACCAAGTAAATGCTCTGCAATGCGCGCCGACTTGGCGTAACCTGGGCGATGTAGTTCGACGCAGCTGCCGTCAAAGGCTAGATTCAACAGGCGCGGTGGAAGTGGAGATGTATGGAACGGAGCTACGGATTGAGAATCCCTCTGACCAGCCAAAGCGTTTCTTAATTAGAAGGCGAGAATGTGAGCCTTCGACGATACAACGAATTTGCACGGATGATCAGGAGATTGCCTGGAGACAGATCGACGGGTGCATCAACTTTGAAATCGACCTCAATCCGAGTGAGGGCCGAGTCATAAAAATAAAATTTCACGACTTCGTGGGGAAGGAACGCAACGAAGACAATCTATCGTACAGGTTCAAGACAATGCTGAGGCGTTACCTTTGTGAGATGCGTGACAATTATGTTGAGCCAATGAAATGCAGGTTCGCTGGGTCGCGTTAAACCGTCGAAACGTAAATCGGACCAGCGTGGGAATAACATTGAGGCAGAATACGCCCAGCATCGACCATCCAGGGTTCAATAAAGTAAGGATTCAAATGCAAGCAGCAAAGACATCCGATCCATTGGCGGCCAGGGTCTCAGACGTTCTAACGGACTTTGTAGAGTGGCTGAATGGCTATGGCGAAACATCCTGGGACTTTCAGAGCTTTTTCGCTGGACCGGTCGGGGGACGAGCCAAGGCATTCTACTACCGCCACAGACTAATTGGAACCGCAGCGGTGGCGCCCATGATATTCTGCGAGGCAGTCGTGCCTTCGGCGCGAACGCTGTTTCACCGTCCGATGCGATTCCCGATTGCGGATGCTCATTATGCGATGGGTTTTGCTTTTCTTTACCAGTCGACGGGAGATTCTTCACAACTGGAAAACGCGATTCATTTTTTAAACGAGCTAGAAAAATCGCGCTGCGACCAGTTCAAAGAATATTGTTGGGGTTATCCCTTCGACTGGGTTTGGCATGGGGGAACGATCAAGCGGCAAACACCTCTGATCACGACAACACCTTATGTGTACGAGGCATTCCTTCAGGTGCACCAAGTCCACCCACGAGAGGAGTGGAAACGGATTCTCGAATCGATTGCACGCCACGCCGCAACCGATATCAAGGATTTCCGGACGTCGGAAAAGGCCAGCAGTTGCTCGTACACTCCTTGGGATGAAGGAAGAGTCGTTAACGCCGCCGCCTATCGTGCCTTTCTGCTAACCAGCGCCTCGAAGATTTTTTGCAACAACGACTACTTGACGATCGCAGAACGAAATTTGAATTTCGTTTTAGAGAATCAAAATGCGGACGGTTCCTGGTTTTATGCCGTGGATGGCGTGCGAGATTTTATTGATCATTTCCACACTTGCTTTGTGATGAAAGCCCTTGCCAAGATTCACACCCTGACGGGACATGAGGGTTGCCGGGAAGCGCTCGGGAAGGGAGTTACTTACTACCTAACGAACCTTTTTGACGAAAACGGCCTTCCGAAGCCTTTTTCGAGGGCTCCCCGCCTGACAGTTTACAAGCGCGAGCTCTACGATTGCGCTGAGTGCATTAACCTATGTTTGTTGCTTCGGGACCGATTCCCGGAACTAGAAGCAACGTTGGAGAACGTCGTTGCTCACGTTTTGGATGCATGGGTTAAGCGCGACGGATCGTTCCGCTCACGAAAGCTACACATGGGATGGGACAATGTCCCCATGCATCGCTGGGGCCAGTCGCAGATGTTCCGAAGTCTCGCGTTCTATCTCCGCGAAGCGCGTCGAGTGATGAGTGACGAGTGTCGCGCGCAAAGTGCCCCAGTCCATCACCTCTCAACTGTCAACTCCCAACCTGTGTAAAAGAATGTGCGGGATCGCAGGCCAGTTTAACTTCCAGCGACGCGAACCAGTGGAGCGCGAGACGATTGTGCGGATGGCGCGTTCCATTGCGCATCGTGGACCTGATGATGAAGGCTTCTTCGTCGCCGGACCTGTCGGTTTGGGATTCCGGCGACTGTCCATCATTGACCTTGCCGGCGGTCATCAGCCGATGTCAGACGCAGAAGAAACCGTGTGGGTAATCTTCAATGGCGAGATTTACAACTACAGAGAGCTCCGAGCAGAGCTACAAACCAAGGGTCATCGGTTTAGGACGAAGTCCGACACGGAAGTGATCATCCACGGCTACAAAGAATGGGGCACTGATGTCTTCAATCATCTCAACGGCATGTTTGGCCTCGCCATCTGGGATGCGCCTAACGAGCGGTTGGTAGTAGCGCGTGATGCGATGGGCATCAAACTTATCTATTACAAGATCGACAAAGGAAGCTTAACTTTTGGCTCGGAGATCCGCGCCATTCTTGCAGCAGAGAATTGCAAGCCGGAAGTAGATCCAGTCGCGCTTAACCTATTCCTTCGGTTTCGCTATACGCCCTCTCCTTTAACCATAATCCAAGATATCCGGAAACTCGCGCCGGGGACGATGCTGGTTCTTGAGCGAGGAGGATGCCGCGAAGAACGATGGTACAAGTTCATCCCGACTCCTTTTCCGACTCCCAAGAAAAAGGAGGAAGCCGCCTGCGAACTGCTTGAGTTGTACAGAGGTGCGGTCAAACGCCATCTGCTCAGTGACGTGCCAGTCGGTGTACTTCTAAGCGGCGGTCTTGACTCGGGCCTGCTGCTGGCGTTAATGAACGAACAAGGCAGGCCGTGGCCGGCCTATACGGTAGGCTATGGCGAGAGCTTCGAAGACGACGAGCTAACCGATGCCGCCGTGACCGCCGCCCTTTTAAACGCGCGGCATGTAAGGGTAAAGCTCGACCAGGCTGAGTTTGAACGCTCTCTCCCGAAAATCGTAGAATGCCTGGAGGAACCCATTGCCACATCATCGATAGTTCCGATGTACTTTGTCTCTCAGCGCGCGCGGCAAGACGTCAAAGTGGCTCTAATTGGCCAGGGACCGGATGAACTGTTCGGTGGCTATAAGCGGCATCTGGGCGTTCATTATGGAAATTGGTGGCGCGGGCTGCCGGCAGGCCTCCGATCGATGGCCGGCTTCGCCGTTAATCGATTGCCGCGCAATGAAATGTTAAAGCGCGGCGTTCGTTCGCTCGGGAGCGAGGATCGGCTCAAGCGGTATCAGGATGTTTTTTCCCTCACGGCGACAGAAACTATAGATGGCCTCTTTCGCGACGACGTTCTGCCTCGGGGCAATAGCCACGAACTAGTCGATTCTTGGCGTGAATTGCTGCCGCAAATGAAGTATACCGATGAGCTTGGGGGGTTTCAGCTACTTGAGATCCGCTCTTCGCTGCCCGACGAGCTGCTAATGTATGCGGACAAGCTTTCCATGGCGCACAGCCTCGAAGTTCGCGTCCCTTACCTCGATCGCACCGTGGTCGAATATGTGCAGAGACTCGGCGCAAATCTTAAAGTCCGCAATGGAACCCGGAAGTGGCTGCATCGACAGGTTTGCCAGAGTTACCTGCCGCTACCGATCCTCAAGCGAAAAAAACGCGGGTTTGCCGCCAATGTGGTGGACGAATGGTTCCGCTCGTCCCTCAACGGCACGCTTGACGACGTGCTCCTGGATGAAAGCTCTCTTATGTTTGATTTACTTGATCCTAAGCCCGTGAGAAGACTTCTCGAAGATCATCAGGCCGGCCGTCAGGACAATCACAAGCTTCTATTTAGCCTGGTGATGGTAGAGCAATGGCTGCATGGGATCAAGTCGAATCGGCCGCAGGCCTCATCGCCACACGCGCTAAGGGCATAAGTGCATCGCAACACAATCTCAACTCTATGTTAGAAACAACTGTCTCAAATTCGCTGCTACAAATGGATGTCCATGTGAAGAACACGGTTATCAATGGCAAGGCCGTCAGCTTGGACTGTGCTAAAATAGACGGGCAGACTTATTCTGTAACTCGACGCTTCGTCAGAGTTATCAGTCTCGAAGACGATTGGTATGAGGACGTGGTTGATCCGGCTTCTGTGATCGCTACGCTAAACAAGTCCAAGATTAGAGCTGACGTGTTCACGTTCTGGCAACGCTTACCTGAAATTGAACCGAAATACCAATATCACACCGAGTGGGAGTCGCTCGCTGTTCTTTCGATCAAAAGCTTTGATTACTGGTGGAGCAAGCAGATCAAAGATAAGACAAGAAATATGGTGCGCAAAGCTGAGAAGTCAGGCATTGAGGTACGCGAGGCCTCTTACGACGATGCATTTGTGCGGGGAATGACAGATATCTTCAACGAAACACCAGTGCGTCAGGGACGGAAATTCTGGCATTACGGAAAGGACTTTGACACGGTTAAACGAGAATTTTCTAGATTCCTTTTTAGGGAACAATTGATTGGAGCCTACTACCGTGACGAATTGGTCGGATTTGTCATGTTAGCCAACGCCGGCAAATATGGTGTTTTGGGACAAATTATATCGAAGGTTGAGCACCGCAACAAAGCAATCAATAACGCCCTGATTGCCCATACTATTAAAAAATGTGAGACCCAGCAGTTACCCTATTTGGTCTATGCTTACTGGAATGAGAATTCGCTCTCAGACTTCAAGCGCCATTGTGGTTTTGAGCAGGTCAAATTGCCCAGGTATTTTATACCGCTAACGGTCAAAGGGACGCTGGCTTTAAGTTGCGGCGTTCATCGCGATTTGAAGGGCGCTCTTCCAAGGCGCGTTAGAGATCGTCTGAAACAATGGAGGAATCGCTGGTACGCGGTGCGCTGGTAGCAGACAATAGCAACGGGCGAAGCTCCGACAATTAGCCTGTTGGCGCGCTTAGTGTAGATTCCAATTACCTAACGATTAATACGGTATCCATTCTGTATACGAAAGAGGGTTTTAAAAGAAACAGTGATGAGCCGCTTACGGATTTTGGTGTTAGCACCGGACAGTAATCCCGAGGGAATAAGTATCCCTTACGTCACTTATTCTCATGCGGCAGCACTCGCTCAACTTCATGAGGTCACTTTGGTTGTCAGATCGACCGTGGAGGATCCTGTGCGTCGCGCAAAGGCGCCGTTTCGTGCCATCGAAGTGGTCCGGATGCCGTGGCTCGAGCGCATCTATGCTTGGAGTTTCCGACGAATCTTCCGATCTAACTTTGCCTCCCAGGCGGTGACCGCTTTCGCTTATCCCTTTGCTCTGGCCTTTGAATGGGGTGCCTGGCGGCAGTTGCGGCACCGCATCTTCGCCGGGGAATTCGATATCGTTCTGCGCCTAATACCGATGACAGCGGTGTTGCCGAGTCCTTTCGCTTTCTTCCTGCGGGGGGGACCGATACCTTTCGCGCTTGGGCCGATTAATGGCGGACTCCCGTTTGTGAAGGGTTTCAGCCAGGCCGATAGCCAGAAGGAATGGATCTCGAGTCTGAGGGGGCTGTACCGATTCCTCCCTTTCGCTCGCTCCACCTATCGCCATGCGGCAGCAATCATAGCCGCTTCGTCCCAAACGTATGCCGAGTTTGCTGTCTATCGCGACAAACTGTTTTTTCTGCCGGAGCCGGGCATCGCTCGCGCGCAGTGTTCCGATGACTCGCGCAGTCCGCAGTACGGAGGCAAGCTTGAGTTGATCTTCGTCGGGGGGCTGATTCCCTGCAAAGCTTGTGATCTTGCGCTACGCGCAGCTGCTCCGCTTTTGCGAAGCGATTTGGCCCGCTTTACCGTACTGGGCGATGGCCCGGAGCGGAACCGCCTCGAGCAGCTTGCGAAATCCCTCGAGGTCGAAAAGGCGGTTTCTTTCTATGGCTGGGTTAGCCATACGGAGGTCCTCAGGCGGTTACGATCTGCGGATGTGATGGTGTTTCCATCGGTTCGCGACTTTGGTGCAGGCGTGGTCTTTGAGGCTCTTGCGACGGGCGCCGTCCCGGTCGTCGCGGACTTCGGCGGGCCTGGCGATATCGTTCATCCGGAGGTCGGGTACAAGGTGCCTCTCACTAATGAGAGCGATGTCGTGGCAAAGATGGAAAAAATTCTGGCCGAATTGGCCCATAATCGGAATCGGCTCGAGCAGTTACGGCATCAAGGTATGGCCTATGTGCGGGAGTGCTTAACCTGGGAGGCGAAGGCTCAGGCCACTACTCGGATTCTCCATTGGGCAGTAAGGCAAGGTCCAAGGCCAGACTTCCCGCCGCCGAAACAGCTGCGCGCACAGACGTGTTAGTCCGGTGTTTAGTCCAACTATCGCGAGGAAAGCTATGAAGGTCTTCCGGAGAACGCATCAGCGGAAGTGCATGCGGATGCGTTCGCGCTATTTCGAAATTGCGTTTCGTCCGGAGCCAAAGTCTTGGATGCGGGTAGCCGTCGGGCGCATGGGTGAGCAGGTCGTAGACGGCATTGGTCGTGACCAAAGGGGGAACCAGCTTCTGTTTATCCAGACACCGCTGAAATTGAACGCGGGCGCTCCGCCGCTACCGAATGCTATGCGCGCGTGCAGAGCGGATGCTCTCCAACTCGGCACGGATTGAAAACGCGGCTTCTAATTACTGGTGGCGCCGGCTTCATAGGATCACATTTTGTCGATCTGGTGGTCAGCCTCGGCGGCCAAGTCGTTGTGGTGGACGATCTTAGCAGTGGCAGAGTCGACAATCTGCCGGCGCATCCGAGCGTGGAATTCGTTAAGAAAGATTTCCGAACCTGTGAAGCTGGGGATTTCGTGGGACAGTTCGACGCTATCGTTCATTTGGCCGCGCGGCCATCAGTCGCCACGTCGTGGGAGCAGCCGATGCAAGCGCATGAATCAAATCTGTCGCTCACTCTACACGCGATCATGTTGGCGCGTGAACTGTGTATAAAACGCGTTATCTTTGCGAGTTCTGCTGCGGTTTACGGCGAAACCGCAGAAGTTCCCACGAAAGAGTCGAGTCAGACTAGTCCGAGTTCTCCCTATGGGTTACAAAAGCTGACCAGTGAACGATATGGTCAGTTATTTGCGGGCGTGCTGGGACTAAGTTTTGTGGGTCTGAGATTTTTTAACGTATTTGGCCCACGTCAACCTCGATCGTCGCCGTATTCAGGTGTGATATCGACGTTCCTAGCTGCCATGCAGAGGGGGCTATCGGTTCATGTGACTGGAGACGGCCAGCAAACCCGAGACTTTATATACGTTAAGGACATCGCGGCTGCTTTGCAGGCGGCGGTCACAAAGATTCCCGACGAAATACCTTGGATAGTTTTGAATATTGGCACGGGAGTACCAACTTCCATTTTGAAGTTGCACCGCGAGATGAGTCGGTTTTTTCCCAATGCAGAGAGGGTGCCAACGTTCTTGCCACGTGTGCCGGGCGATATTCGATATTCAACTGCCTGCACAGCCGCAGCGACCAAAATGCTTGGATTTTGCCCGCGCTACTCGTTGCAGGACGGTCTCTCGGAATTTGTGCAAGACTCGATGAAACTTGAACGTGCCGTGAACCCGTAGCTGGTTGCGAGGTCCGAGGAACGAATTTCCAAAACGTCGAGCGGAGATAAATGGTGAGTGTTTCTTCAGCAACGCCTTCTGACTTCGGATGTCTGACGTCCGACTTCTGACCTAATATGCCTGGTATCGTTGGAATAATCAGTCAGCGGCCGTCGAAGGAATACTCTCCTCTCGTGGAGTCCATGGTTAAGTGCCTGAAGCATGAGCCGTTCTACTCGGATGGCACGTACATCAACAAGGAACTCGGCCTCTGGAGCGGATGGGCTTGCCACAAGGGAGCGTTCGAGGATTGTCTTCCTATCTGGAATGAAAAGAAGGACATCTGCCTTCTTTTTTCTGGCGAGGATTTTACCGACCAGGTTGATATCGCTGCGCTCAGGATGCGCGGCCACGAATTTGGATCAGATGACGCAAGTTATCTCGTCCACCTGTACGAAGAAATGGGTTGCGCGTTCCTGGAGAAACTCAACGGCTGGTTCAGCGGCGTCTTGCTGGACCTTCGTGCGCAGAAATTGGTTCTGTTTAACGACCGGTACGGAGTAAATCGAATTTATTATCACGAAGACGCAAGCGGATTTTATTTTGCTTCGGAAGCGAAGTCTCTTCTTAAAATCCTGCCCGGCACTCGTCAACTTGATCTACGTAGTTTGGGCGAGGTTCTCTGTTGCGAGGCCGTTCTGGAAAACAGGAGCCTTTTCTCCGGAATCTCTTTGCTTCCCGGAGGTTCGTCATGGGTGTTCTCACGGGGTGAGCCAGTGAAGAAAAAAACTTACTTCAAGCAGGAAGCATGGGAGAATCAGCCGGCGTTAAGGGAATCTGAATTTTACGAGAAGTTGGAGGAAACCTGGAGACGGGTTCTTCCGAAGTACTTCCTTGGAAAACAATCCATCGGCCTGTCGCTGACCGGCGGAGTAGATAGTCGGATGATCCTCGCCTGGGCGCCTCATCTCCCCGGCACACTTCCATGCTATACCTGGGGCGGTAAATACCGTGATTGTGCAGACGTGAAGATTGCGCGGCGTACCGCGAAAGTTTGCCGGCAGCCTCACAACACGATTCTCGTGGGCGCCGAGTTCTTGTCGCAGTTTCACGACCTCGCTGAAAGAGCGGTTTATATTAGCGACGGCACCATGGACGTAACTGGGTCGATTGACCTGTACGTTCAAAGATTGGCACGACAGATCGCCCCAGTCCGCTTAAGTGGCGTCTGCGGCGGTGAAATCTTGAGGCGTCTTGTAATGTTTAAACCGGATCCTGCTCAACAAGGCGTTTTCGATCCGGAGCTAGAACGCTCCTTCCGGGACGCCACCGCGACCTATGCCGGTGAGCTTCAAGGTCACAGGCTTTCCTTCGCTTCCTTCAAGCAAGCTCCGTGGTACATGGCAAGCAAATTCACCGTGGAACGATCGCAGGTCACGTATCGAACGCCTTATTTTGATAACGATCTGGTTGCTCTGGCGTACCAAACGCCGGAGAAGCTATTGAACAATGAGCCGGCACTTCGACTCATTTCTAATGGCAATCCAGCATTGGGAAAGATTGGAACCGATCGCGGTCTCGCCTTCCGATCAGTTCCCGGTGTTAATCGGGCGCTGCATTGGTACCAAGAGTTCACCTTTAAAGCAGAATACGCCTATGATTATCGCATGCCCCAATGGTTGGCCAGGGTCGACCATGCCTTTGCACCGCTTCACCTTGAGAGATTGTTCCTCGGCAGGCACAAGTTCCATCACTTCCGTGTCTGGTATCGCGATGAACTCTCGCGATGTTTAAGGGAGATCCTTCTCGACTCGGACGCGCGCAGCAGACCCTACCTTCGTGCCAATTCTTTGGAAAAGATCCTCAAAGCTCATACCAGTGGTCAGCGAAACTATGCCTTCGAGATACACAAGATTTTGACGCTGGAATTTATCCAGAGAAAACTGATTGAACTCAATTAACATACGCCGCTAGAGTAACAGGTCTGGCGATAATTGACACGACCTTAATCCATACACCAGCCAGGCATACCGCGAAAGTAAGCTTGTGACCTGGTGACGCGAGCTGACGGAAAGAGCATCAACTTCCCCGCTCGCAACCGTGAAATGTTCTGACCTAGTATGAACGTCTTGATCGTTAAACTTGGCGCTACTGGAGACGTTGTCCGCACGACGCCGCTATTGCATCGATTGAGCGGTTCGGTCACATGGATCACGGCAGCGAAGAACGGTGTATTGCTAGACGGTCTGTCAGATAACCTGCGTCATTTTTCGTGGGAAGCGCGCGCGCGAGCGTTAGATATTCCCTACGACCTGGCCATAAACCTGGAAGACACTCTCGAAGTAGCCCAGTTTTTAAAAAGTGTCAGGCCGGCCGAGATCTTCGGCGCCTACGCCGACTCATCCAAGAACTTGTGTTATACCGACAACTCGAAGTGCTGGTTTGATCTCAGTCTGATCAGTTCCCATGGCCGGCAGGAGGCTGATCGGCTAAAACTGCTTAACCGGCAGACCTATCACGAGCTGATCTTCAGCGGGCTTGGGTTGGAATTTGCGGGGGAAACCTATTTGCTGCCGGAATCGAGCGAGACAGGGCTATCAGGCGACGTGGCCGTAGCAGTCGATACCGGCCCTATCTGGCCGATGAAACGATGGGCTTACTACGGGGAATTGATACGACGGCTTGAAGATAAGGGCTTGATCGTCAATGTGCTGCCGAAAAGGTCATCGCTGCTCCAGCATCTATCCGATGTCCGAAACCACTGCTGCCTGGTTGGCGGTGATAGTTTGGCGATGCATTTCGCGCTGGGGACGGATACGCGGTGCGTGACTCTCTTTACGTGCACGAGCCCCTGGGAGATTTACGACTACGGAATTCAGAAAAAACTCGTTTCGCCTCTTCTGAAAGAGTTCTTCTACAAGCGGGGATACGATAAGCGCGCGACAACGGCAATAGATGTGGATGAAGTCGAGGCAGCTGTGCTAACGGACCTGGGAGTAGCAACGCCAGCAATGATTGAGAACGCGATATGAGCGCGATGTTAGAGATCAGCCGGCTGCGCCAACCGGCCTTCGCGCAAAGCTACGGCGAGTCAAGAGGTTACCTCGAGCTAAGGGACACCGAAGACGGAGGGCAGCCTCCGGCCCATAGGACCTACGGCCCGGTGGAAGATCAGAGCTCAGAAGTGAGAGGTCAGAGAACGGCAGACAAACACTCAACACTGAACACTCAACCATCAACTCTCCGAATCGCCCTTCTCACCGGCGGCGACGACAAACCTTATGTGTTGGGCCTGGCAGAGGCGCTTACTTCCGAGGGCATATCGTTCGACCTTATCGGCAGTGATGACTTGGAGGTACCAGAACTGCTTCGAAATCGCCGAATAAATTTTCGCAATTTGCGGGGAGATCAGCGGCCTGATGCAAGCTTGAAGAGCAAGGCGTTCCGGATCCTCCGCTATTATTTCAGGCTTGTTTGTTATACTGTCGGAGCGCAACCGAAGATATTCCACATTCTTTGGAACAACAAATTTGAACTCTTCGATCGTACGCTACTCCTGCTGTACTACCAGTTGCTCGGCAAAAAGCTGGTGTTTACGGCACATAACGTAAACATTCGCAAACGGGATCGTACGGATACCTGGCTAAACCGGTTGTCGCTAAGAATTCAATATCAATTGTCAGACCATATTTTTGTCCACACCAACCGAATGAAGGAAGAACTCGCCAGTGACTTCGCCGTTACTGCAGACAAGGTTAGTGTCATTCCATTCGGGATTAACAATACCGTCCCAAATACAGGCATGACGACTGCTGGCGCGAAGCGAATGCTAAGTGTATCTGACAGCGACAAAACGATACTTTGCTATGGACAAATTGCTCCCTACAAAGGACTCGAATATCTGATCGATGCGTTTAGCAAAGTAGCAAGCAGAGATGCCACTTATCGGCTAATCATTGCTGGCAAAGTGAAGAAGGGACACGTGGAATATTGGAGCGAGATTCGACGCAAGATCGCTGGCAGTGAATTCCAAAACCAGATCATTGAGAGAATCGAACACATTCCGGATGAGGAGACGGAATTATATTTCAAAGCTGCCGACGTCCTTGTTCTCTCATACACGCAGGTATTCCAGAGTGGAGTAGTTTTTCTTGGATACAGCTTTGGATTGCCCGCTATTGTCGCAGATGTCGGATCTCTGAAAGAGGAAATCATTGAAGGCCAAACTGGTTTTGTATTCAAACCACGGGATTCGTCCGATCTGGCCAGCAAGATCGAGAATTACTTCGACAGCGAATTGTTCCACAACCTTGACACCCGGCGATCGCAGATCAGGCAATACGCCAACGAACGTTATTCGTGGAATAAAGTAGCCGC
>WNFQ01004184.1_pt1 | contig 16129 bp, 15 predicted proteins | sample 5400171 | NCBI WGS metagenome assembly WNFQ01 (sample SAMN13153356, study PRJNA577476) | soil metagenome | isolation source: 20 cm soil under Madrone tree | place: USA:California | collected 2016-06-14 | reverse complement strand
CCGGAGGCTCACCTCGCGACGCTGGCGATCGCTCGCCGCGACGCCTTTGTGCCGGCCCTCTTCGCGATCCCAGGCCAGCAGCCCGTGATGCTGAAGCCGGCCTTTGCAGCGCCTGCCGCGGCGGCGCAGCCGCAACGCCTGTGGGCGGCGCTCGTCACCGGCGGCGCCGCCGGGTGGGTGCCTCTGCCTGTCCCGCTCGGCGATTTCGATTTCGTGGCGTTCACCGACGAGCGGCCGATCCATGTCCCGGAGAATTCGTGTCTGACGCCGTTCTTCATCCAGCCGACCTTTCAAATCTTCAGCGTGGTCCACGAGGCGCGCTGCATCAGCCCCGCCGGTTAGCCTGACCACGGCGCCAGCCCCTTGCAAAGGCCGGCGCCTGTCCTATATAATGCTATATTAGTAATTATTAAACGAGGTTTTTCATGCCGAAAACTCAAACCTGGCGCAGCGCGAATTCCGCTGCCGGCGCCTCGCAATCCGCATTGAATTCCGCTGCCGGCGGTTCCACAAAATTATATCCAAGACTATGATAATAAAGGGGTTTTTGCCTCTGATGGGCGGCGAAACCGCGTTTTTCCCCTGTGCTCAGGGAAGAGGGGGCCTTGCGTGCGAACGCTAGGATCGGCGGCAGAGCGGGCCCCAGGAGAGGATTTGCTGCCATCGCCGCTCGAAGGCCTCTTTGGGATAAGCCCAAGCGGTCAGCGGTCGCCACCCGCTGGCCTCGCGACGCAGCAGAACCGCCTGGTTGGGCGGCAGATCCTCCCAGCCGTCGGGCACGCAGGATACCAGGGCGAGGCGGTAACCCAGCCGCGCCGCCTCGTCGAGGGTCGCTGCGTCGGCGGTATTGCGGCGCAGCAGATCGAGCCCCCTGCGGCGGGGTGCGGTCTCGGTGAGAACACCTGATATCATCGTGGCGACGCTGGAGTTGTCGCCGGGCAACAACAATGCCAGGCGGTCGCCGTCCGCAAGAAAAGCCTTTACGCTGGCGGCGAGGCTGCGGACGAGCGGCTGCGGCATGTCAAGGTCGAAGCGCAGGCGGTAGGCATAGCCGAGGGGTGCCAAGAGGGTCGTGGCGAGCGCCAGACGTCCCGCCACCTGCGCCCGCCTGCCGACGAGCCAACTCCCGACCCCCAAGTCACGGGCCGCCAGCGCGAGGCAGAGCGTAAGCACGAGAGAAAGATGCGTATTGTAGCGGAAGAAGGAGTGAGCCTCGAGGCTCATCTCGCTCGGGAACAAAGCGAGGTAGGTGAGCAGCAGGAAGCCGTTGTAGAACACCAGCAACGCTGCGTGATAGGTCAAGAGCCGCGTCGTCGGCGTCCAGCCCTGCCGTCGCAACAACACCGGCCAGGCGACCAAGGCTGCCGCGGTACAGCCGAAATAGACGGGCTTTTCTGCGACCTCCGTGACGATGCCTACCAGGATCGCCGGCAGCTCGATCCAGTTCCACTGCGCGAAGGGCAGGGGTTTCAACTCGTCGACGCCGGCAACCGCCACGTGGTAGCGCCAGAGGGCGTAAAGGCCGAGCGCAGGCAGCATTGCCAGACCAACGAAGCGCAACATCTCGCGCGGCCACCGCCCGGTTTCCAGCCAGCTTGTCAGGAGGGCAGCGCCGACGCTGGCGGCTACCAATCCGATGCCCGACTGCTTCGTGTTGACCATGGCGGCAAGTATGAGAGCGACAGCCGGCAACGCGCCGGAAGGGTGCCGGCCGGCGATGATCTCACCCTGCGCCGAGATCAGTAGCCACGCGGTAATGACCGCCGTTACCGCAAGGGCCGTCTCGCCGTAGGCCGACAGGTGAAAGCGCGGCACGAAGCCTGGATTTAACAGGATCGCGAGAACCATGCCGCCGGCAATGGCTCCCCACGGCAGAACCCTATCCGAGGTGAGCCTCGGCAGGAGCAGGGCGCGGGCGAAGAGCAAGCCCGTTGACAGCAGCAGCAGGACATTGGTCAGCGACATTCCTGTTGCCGGATAATCCGGCCACACGAGGCCGCCGATATAACTGAGGAATTGTGTGTTGTAGGGCGCTGCCGGCAGAAAGGAGTGGCTCGTGGGCGACAGCGCCGTCGGCAGCCGTCCCCAGTCGACCAGATAGACGGCGTTCGGCAACAGATTGAGCCACGTATCGGGTTGGGAGGGTTGGATCGGCGCCATGACGAGCCAGAGCGGCAGCGCCAACAGCGTAAGCCGGGCGAAGGTGGCCCATGCCGCCGCGCTCGGCCGTCGGCTCCGGAAGGCCAGCACCGAAAGTGAAAACGTCACAAAGGCCACCACCGGGACGGCGAGATTGAACGGGACCAGCACGCCCCAGGCGGTGAGCAGCAGGCAAAGCAAGCCCCATCCGGCGCCGATTTGCACCTCGGGAGGCATGCGCGGGCCGACGACCGCCGCTCCTCCCGGCAACAGGATGATGGCTACGACCCAGGTGACGAGGAGCCCGACGAGATCCGCCGGATTAGGGAGGTACGCCGTCGTCAAACCCAAATATTGCTGTCGGTGTGCGCCTCGGCCGAGGAGCGAATCAGACTGCGGGTCGCCTGCATCACCGCGGAAAATACGTGGCTCACCGGAAGCCTGTCCAGGCGCGGGCTGCTCAGGACATGAATCTCGTGGCCGCGCGGCGAGCACCGACGCGGATCGGAGGCATCGGAGAAGAGGACGACGACCGGTTGACCGCCCGCCGCAGCGATGTGCGTGGCACCTGTGTCATTGCCGACGGTAAAAGCAGCAGCATCAGCCAGATCGATAAGGCTGGTAAGCTCGGTGCGGCCGACGAGGTCGATCGCGTCGGGGCAGCGCGCACGGATTTCGGCCGCGAGCGGCTCTTCGCCTGAAGCGCCGACGATGACGGGGAGGAGGCCGGTCGCCTCGATCAGGCGCTGTGCGAGCAGGCCATAATGCTGTGCGGGCCAGCGCTTCTCCGAGTGGCGCGAGGATGATCCCGGAATCAGCAGAAAGAAAGCCTGCTGGTCCAGACCGGCCGGCAGCGGCCGGGACGAGGCTTGGCAGGCGGGCAGGGGCGTCGGATAGATCCCGGCCATCAGCAGCTGTTCGGCTTGCTTGTCGATGGTGTGTTGCGGATGCCGCCCGAGATTGGCGTGGGGGTGGGAGCAGCGCCAAGCAACCCCGGACCATTCCGGCCGATGACTAAGCAAAAACAGCCACGCGTAAAGGCTCGAGCGATCCGAGGTTTGGAGATCGTAAACCCGGTCGAAGGCGCCATTGCGCAAGGCGCGGCGAAGCATGAGCCATTCCGGAATGTCGATGGGCCCGGGCCGGCGATCGATAGCGATTTTGTCGAAATAACCGCTCTGCTGCCCGAGGGCGGCAAATGCGGGGGTGGTAAGCAAAGTGATCTCGTCGTCGGCGTGGTGCCGGCGGATCGCCGCTGCCGGCCCGAGCGCCTGGACGAAGTCGCCAAGGGCGCTCAGCTTGATCACGAGGATCTTGCGCGGCTCCGGCAGCGGAACGGCATTGATGCGGCACGGCCGAAGTCTCGCCAGAGCCCCGAGATCGACGAATCGAGAGAGTTTCTCGTAGGCATTGAATACCGCGGCATGAATCTCCGGCTCCGCCGAGCCGATGCTCGCTAGCAGGCTCGTGACGACGCGATGCGCTGCGACCACCGCCGCGTCATGCAGGCCCGGCGACATCTTCCTGCGTGCTGTCAGCCCGACGGCCGAGAGCAGAATGTGTGACCCCCACCGCCATCGAATGACCGGTTGGATCGCGATGTGGGAAACGCAAATCCGGATGCCCTCTTCATCACCCCCGAACCGCCGATAGAGAGAGAAGAGGTCACAGGCGATCGTATAGCGTCGGTCCCGGCGCCACCGTGCCTCGTTCCAGGCGAAAAATGCGTTGAGCGGTGTGCCGGCGGGAAAGTCATCGGCTCGCAGCGACGCCGGCTCCGCAGCGCGAGCAATCACCGTCATGCCACCCCACGATTGCTGACGGCCAGCAGGGCGTCTTCCAGCAGACGGGACTGGGCGATCGCGCTAAAGCGTGCGGTCGCCGCGTCCCTGGCAGCATGTCCCATACGGCCGCGCAGCGCAGGATCGCGGAGCAGCCAGCGGACGGGCTCGGCGATCGCCTGCGGATCGGCCTGAGGCACCACAAAGCCGGTGCGACCGTGCTCGACTGCCTCCGCAATTCCGCCGGCTTGCGAGCCGATTACCGGAGCAGCGCATGCCATCGCCTCGAGCACCACATTGGGCAGCCCCTCGGCATCGCCGCTACGGGCCGCGACACTCGGCACGCAGAGGGCCAGCGCGCCTCGCATGAACCGCCGTACCTCATCGTTTGGCAGCCAACCGAGAAATCGTGCGTGCTTCAGCCCAGAGGCCTGGCGCTTCAGCGCCTCGGCGATTGGGCCGTCTCCGATCAGGATCAAATCGACGGCGGCACTCTCGCTTTCCAGGGCTCGCATCGCTTCGAGCAGATGTGCCACTCCCTTTTTCTCGACAAAACGGCCGACGAACAAGAGGTACGGGCGGTCCGCGAGCTGTTGCATCTCGCCATCCGCCTCGGGCTCGACGCCATAGCGGATGACCTTCAGCTTTGCCGCAGGAAAATTGCGAGCGAGCAATTCCGCGCGGATGTGCTCGGAGACACAGACGATAAGCGCCGCCTCTCGCTGCAACGCCGCACAGCGCCGCTGGAAGATGGTTGGGAACAGCCTGCTTCGGTAGGGCCCGTCTTTGGTCGCATCGCCGCCATGGAAGGTGACGACTAGCGGGAGCCCGAGGGCGCGGGCGATCGGCAAGGCAAGGGCGCCGCCGCGGCCGAAATGAGCATGGATTAGCCGCGGCTGCAACGCGGCGAGATCCGGTGCGGGAGGAATGCGGCCGAACTGCTTGAACGCGAGTCGGTCGAGCGCGCCGGCGGCGCCGCGTCGCCCCAGCATGATCGCTTCCACCCCCAAATCGGCCAGACCGGCATCCGTCCGGCAGCCGATCCAGATCGGCGCCAGGCGGCGAAAGCCGACATACTGCCGACGCAGAAAATGAGCCTCCGAGCGCGGGACGATACGATCGCGATAGACGAGCAGCGCACCGGCTTCGGTCAAACCTGCCGCCCTCCCATCGCATGAACCGCTCCGGCAGACTGGCGCGCCGACGTCACGACGAAGGCAGCGGCGATGAAAAGACCGCTCAAAAACCACTCCTGCCATATCCCGAAACTGATCAGGGCGATTGAGACGGCGGCAGCGGCGGTTGCGGCGATCATCGCCTGAGCCGGCCGGGTGCGCCACGCCGGGCTACGAAAGGCATGCCAGATCGCAAAGATCAGCGGGCCGAAGCCGAGCGCGACACCGACGCCACCGAGCTCGAGCCAGACCTGCAGTACGGCGTTATGCGGATGGAGCGGGAGGGCCTGGTTCGACAGGGCAATGCCATTCGGCCGATCGGCCTCGTCGCAGTGGCGGATGATGACCGGCGTCGTGCTGCCGGGAAGCCGCCGCGCCGCGTCGAGCCCCCAGCCGGCGACCGGACGTTGCCTGATGTGCTCAGCGACAAAGCTCCAGATTTCGAGCCGGTGCGCCGCCGACGCCTTATGGTCGGCGAGCCAGCACGTCGCCTCGGCTCCGAGCGGTAGGGGGAACATCAGCGGCAAGGCAACCACCGCGAATCCGAAAACGCCAAACTCGATCCAGCGCAACCGCGGCAGCAGCCAGACCGCGACGAGAACAAGCAGGCTGGCGGCCAGCGCCGTCTTGGCCGATAGGCTGGACGTCTCAAATATGGCGGCGGCGGCAAGGAGCACGAATCCGCCTGCCAGGCGAGGGAATCCGAGCCGCAGCAAACCAACCAGCACGGGTGCGAGAAGAGTGGCATGGAGGGTCGCGGCGCGGCCGTAGCCCAGGGCGGGATCGACACCGTTGAGTCGCGGCTCGTGGAGAAATCGCGCGAGATGCCCTCCCAATTTCAGGTCGACGACGACCACCACTGCCGCTCCAGAGAAGCCCAACGCCACGGCTATCAGAGGCCTCCGCAGCCGCTCGAGCGGCAACCGAGCGAAGCTCGTGACGAGAAGCGTTCCGCTCAAAAACAACACCGCTACGCGCAAGGTCACCTCGACACTGGCGGCGCCGTCCAGAGACCATACGGCGGACGCCAGCATCCAGACCAGCAGCGGTGCGAAGACGACGAGGGCACGAATGCTCCCGACCATGATCGACACGCTGTGCTGTCGCGAGGCGATGAGTGCTGCGATCGTCAGCACCAGCATCGCAGCCACCGTGGCGAGCGACGCCGCGTAAACCAGCGGACCGAGAGACAGGCACAGCGCGCCGAGCGTGATATCCCTGGCGTCGTCCTGGAGCCCGGCAATCTTGCCTCGGGCCACCAGAGATACCCAGCGACAATCGGCAGCCGATCCGGCGGCCGTCGACGGCCTGGAAGAAGTCATCGATAACCCTGTCGAGCTTCCTCGGACACCGTTGGGTTTCATGCAGTACAAGAAGAATCGAGCTGAAACGCAGGTCGCCTCCTAACAGAGCAGCACGCTCTCGTAAATAGCTGGCCGCCCGAGGGCGGTTTCACCTGGGAACGGCGTCTCCCGTGGGGCCGCGCATGTCGCGCTTTCCGAGCGATATGGGCTTGGGGCATCGTGGCCCGTTTGCTAAGGGCGCGCGAGACCGCGATGTTTGAAGCCGAGGCGCTGGCTCCCGCGGCGCATTGGATGCATTCCCGCCCGAGCGGCTGTCGCCGCTGCTCAACCTCGCCAGCAGCTCGACCGATATCCGCAAGGTCGTGCAGCTTTCGATCGAAGACAGCTGTTCCGCCTGCAACGAACCCGCGGCGTCGAGGTCGTCCATGTCGATAGGCGCGAACTGCCCTTGGTCGAACGTCAGGCCGATTTGACCAATCACGGCGACGTGCTCCGCCTCGGTGCGCTTCATCCGGGCGCACTGCTCTGCTGCAACTTGCTCGAGCATGTCACCGAGCCCGATCGGCTGGCCTACCATTGCCTGGAGCTGTTGATGCCCGGCGGGCTTGTCTTCGTCACCGTGCCGTTCAGCTATCCCTATCATCGCGACCCGATCGACACGATGTATCGGCCGAGCCCTTCCGGGTGGGGGAGTCATACCGCGATGTGGTGCGCGAGCGGCCATAACTGATGCTGCGCCACGTCTGGCGTTTTCCCGTGCCGTTCCTATCGTTCAGAAAATGGGAACGCTCGATGGTGCGGCTCTACTAGTTGGTTGCCGAATATCGGATCACCTGCGCGGTGTTCGAAAAACTCTGATATCAGCGTATGTCGGCGGCTGCGGTGATCCGGTCGCGGTGATCGACAGGGAATTTAGAACATGAACGAGTCGGCTTTTAACGAGCTCGCGGGATGGGTGACGGAGGCGGGTTTGATCGGCCGTACCGAAAGCGAGCTGATGGCCGGTTTTTGCCGGCGCGTCCTCGATGCCGGCGTTCAGCTGGCACGGGGCATTGTCATTCTCGACACGTTGCATCCGATTTACGAAGGCCGCGCTTTCCGGTGGCGCGGTGATGACCCTGAGGCGGTCGAGATCCTCGATTATGGGCGGACGAACGAAGGTGAGGCCGCAGAAAGCTGGCGACACAGCCCCTTTTTTCACTTGCTGCAGTCGGGCGGAACCGAAATGCGGCGCCATCTGGCAGCAGGTGATCCGGCCGATTTTCCCGCTATTGCGCAAGCCCGTGACGAGGGCGCCACCGACTATCTGGTGCTCGTCCACCGTTTCGCTGCCGAGGGCGTCATCGGCGAGATGGATTGCGTCTATTCCAGCTGGTCCAGTGATGCGCCCGATGGTTTCGGGGAGGACGGCGTTGCTGCGCTGAAGCGCCTCGCACCCTTTCTCAAACTTGCTCTCAAATCGGCAGCGCTCGCCCGTATCGCGGGAACGCTTGCGCAAACATATCTCGGTCGCGATCCGGGACGGCGGGTCATGAGCGGGCGGATTGTGCGCGGCGTCGCCGAGAAGATCGGCGCGGTGCTGTGGTACAGCGATCTGCACGGCTACACCCAAATCTCCGACAACTCCCCGCCCGAGCAGATCATTCCGCTGCTCAACGACTACGCCGAGGTAGTCGTCTCTGCCGTGCACGGCCATGGCGGTGATGTGCTGAAGCTGGTCGGCGACGGCACGCTCGCTATCTTCCCGGCCGAGAATCGCGAAGAAGCTTGCCGGGGCGCGCTCGCTGCCGCGGTACGAGTGCGCAAGGGCGTCATCAAGCTGAACGGCAAGCGTGCCGCCACCGGATTGCCGACCAGCCAAGTGTATCTGGCACTTCATGTCGGCGACGTTTTCTACGGCAACATCGGCAGCAAGGATCGCCTGGATTTCACCATCATCGGCCCATCGGTCAACGAGGTAAGCCGGATCCTGGCGATGAGCCGGTCGGTCGAGCAGGATGTGCTGCTCTCGGCCGATTTTGCCGACGCCGTCGGTTCCGAGATGCGACGTCGACTGGTCTCAGTCGGGCGCTACGCATTGCGCGGCGTGGCTCAACCGCTAGAGCTGTTCACCCCCGAACCCGATTTCGAAATCCCATAGCCGAGGGCGGCAAAGATTGCGTGTACCTCATGGCCGTCCTGTCCCAGCGGTTGTTTACGACCGACCCGCAGGAGCGGTACGCTCGCTTGATAGGGAATCGCCCGCCGGCGGCGGAGAGGGATCGCAATGCTGCTCAATCGAGACGAGATTCGCCAGGACAAGACATTTGATCTGCTCACCGAATCGATTCTGCAGCGCGATCAGCCGCGGACCACCGATCTGTTTTTCGGGATGATGGCGCGAGATGGGCGCTCGGTCGGTGAAGCGCTCAGCTTGGTGACGGCGGCCGAGGCGCCCTTTGTCCAGGTGCCGAGCCACATCAACGTTCGCGACGGGCAGATCACGCTGATCAACAACGACCACACAATCCTCGGTCTGCGGGCGTCCACCTACCTGATGCCGTTTCTCCCGGAGAAATACCGGTTGCTGCCGCTCTTGCAGAGCGTCTGGTACATTCCGGCCGGGCTCGACATCTGGAACCAGCTGCTCGGCAAGTATCCCGGCCGTTACGCGACGATGAAGGGGATCGCGGTGCCGCCGCCCAGCTATGGGCCGGTCGTGTGGAACGACGACCAGGAGCCGATCCGCGAGAAGGGGACGGTCGAGGAGCGGCTGCACCAGCATATGATCGCAACGGTGAGCGGCGATTCGCGGCGGTCCTATGGCCTGTTTCTGGGCCTCGCCGAAGACGAAGACGTACGACCGATGCTCAGCGACCAGCTGCGGTATCTCGGCCTCATCGATCTGCAGGACACTGTGATCGGGCGCAAGGCACGCAATACCGGCCACAAGGCGATCCGGGCTCGCGCGATCACCGACCTCGCCGATTTTATCGGCTGGGAGCGTTCCCACGGGGTCTATTACATGGGCGTTCCGGACATGGCGATCGGCCCGCTCTACTACTCGCTCTATGACGCGGTGTGCGTGAGAATGGCCAACGAGTTCCCCGATGGCGGGATCAATCTCAAAGAGACCAATCAGACCCCGCTGAGCCCGGCCGAGGTCGAGGATCTGGTTCGGCAGTTGATGGAGGCCGATGCCGACACGGTGTGGGATCTGCTCACTGCTCACCTGAAAAGCGGCAAATCGCTCCGAAGCCTCGGCGACACGATCCAGATCGGCGCGGCCGAGCTGATCTTGCGCACCACCGTGCCGCGTCAGTTCACCAACGGACAACACCCCTTCGATTACTGCAACGTCGCGAACAACTGGATGCGCACGGGCAACAATCCTTACCAGCCGCGCGTCCTCTATCTGATGGCCAGCTTCATCAACGACGTGGCCCATGAGAACAAGCTGCAGAGCCCGGTGCTGGAGAAAGAGAGAGCCGGTTATGATTTCGCGGGCCGCGCCTCGGACGCATTGCTGCGCGAGCTGGACGAAGCGGTCATGGCGCTCGACTTCCCGCGGGCGACGGCTCTGGCCAACGCCTACCTGAAATCGGGAGCGGACCGCAAAGCCTATCAGGCCACCGTCGCACTCGCGGCGTGCCGGTTCCAGGACGACCCGCACAACCAGAAGATCACGATCTCGACCTTCGAGGAATACGCGCACAACTCGACCCATCTGCGCGATCGCCTGCTGCTTGCGACGACGCGTCTGCTGGCGGGCTGGCTCAAGATGCCGGGCGAGCGCGATTGCTTTGCCAGGTTCGAGAAGGATTGGATCTACAACTGAAGGAGGAGACCGCCGATGGCTCGCACCTACCATGTGATCGATTCTGACGGCCACATACTGGAGCCGCTCACGCTGTGGAAGGACTATCTCGATCCGGCCTACCGCGACCGCGCGCCAAAGCTGGTGATCGACAGCTCGACAGCGAACGCAAGGAGATGCTTCTGGTGGAGGAGCAGGTGCTGGGCAGCCAGCAGGGCATAGGCGGCATCGGCGCGCGCCAGGGCGTCGTATCTTCCGAGACCATGAAATACGAAGAAGGCCGCCCCGGCGGGTTCGACCCGCATAAGCGCATACCCGATATGGATCTCGACGGCATCGACGCGGCGTTCCTCTATCCGAGCATGGGGCTGTTCGCCGGCGCTGTGCACGATCCGGACCTCGCCGCGGCGCTGTGCCGCGCCTACAACCGCTGGCTCGCCGACTATTGCAAGCCCTATCCGGATCGGCTGTTCGGCATCGCCATGCTGCCGATGCAGTCGGTCGACCACGCGATCCAGGAGATGAAGTTCGCGCGCAAGGAACTGGGCATGCGCGGCGGCTTTATGCGGCCCAATCCGTACAACGACCGGCTGATCCACGACCCGGTATACGAGCCGTTCTGGATTGCCGCCGAGGATCTCGATTTCTCGATCGGCTTTCACGAGGGCGGCAGCAGCGGCATGCCGACCGTCGGCATCGACCGTTTCGAGGGACGCGCCGCCAAGCACATCATCTCGCACACGATGGAGATGATGTTGGCGTGCCTCAGCATGATCTGGGGCGGCGTCGTCGAGCATCACCCGAAATTGCGTGTGGGTTTCCTCGAGTCAGGCGGCGGCTGGGTGGCGCCGTGGCTCGACCGCATGGACCGCCATTTCGACGATCAGGGGTTCAACGATTCCGGGTTGAAGACGCGGCCCAGCGAATTGTTCAAGCGCAATTGCTGGATCTCGTTCGAGCCCGTGGAGGGCAGCCTCAGGGTGCTCGCCGACTATATTGGTCCGCACAAGATCCTGTGGGCGACCGACTATCCGCATCGCGACGGGTTCTTCCCCGGAGCGCCGGACATGGTTCGCCAGCGCCTCGAAGGGACCTCGCTCGAGACCAAGCATCAGGTGCTCGCCGGTGGTGCCATGGGCTTCTACGGCCTGCACTGATCCTCACCGACCTCCCACCCTCTCCCGCACGGCACGGCGGGAGAGGGTGTCGAGCACAGCGCAGCAGGGTAAGCGGCCGTGATCGGGCGTGTTCAGGCGCCGTCGCGAGCGGTACAATCCGGATATGCGCGTTCTTTATCACCTCTGGCTCTCTCCCTGCGCGCGCAAGGTGCGCATCGTGCTGCGCGAGAAGAACCTCGATTTCACTTTGAAAAACGAGAAGGTCTGGGAGAGGCGGCCGGAATTCCTCGCCCTCAACCCGGCCGGCGAGGTGCCGGTTCTGATCGAGCCGGACGGGACCGTGCTCGCCGATACCGGGGCGATCGTCGAATATCTCGACGAGGTCTATCGCGAGAAGATCCTGATCGGCATCAACCCGGTGGACCGCGCCGAAGTGCGCCGCCTGACCGCCTGGTTCGATATCAAGATGAACATCGAGGTCACCGAGAACCTGCTCGGCGAGAAAATGATGAAACGTTATCTCGGCCAAGGGCAGCCGAATTCGCAGGCGATCCGCGCCGGGCACGCCAATTTGCCGCACCATCTCGATTATATCGGGTATCTCGTGGAACGTCGGCGATGGCTGGCCGGCGACCATTTCTCGATCGCCGACATCACCGCCGCGGCACAGCTGTCGAGCCTCGATTATCTCGGTGACGTGCCGTGGGATGCCCACGAGCCCGCCAAGGAATGGTATGCGCGGATCAAGTCGCGGCCGAGCTTTCGTCCGATCCTGACCGACCACCTTCCGGGCGTCCCCCCGCCGGCGCACTACGCCGATCTCGATTTTTAGGCCGCCCACGGCTCATGCCGGATTTCAACTTTCCATTCGTTACGGCGCTTGCCCTTGAACCAGCGGCCAGGGATTAGATGCGCTCGCTCGGTTTCTGCACCGTTCTTGTAAGCGGCCTCTGGGCCTCCTGCGCCGCGGCGCAGGACAACGCGGTCGAGGAGGCGGCGCACCGCGCGGCCGTGCTCGCGCGTCTGCCGACCGACGCGGCCCAGCGCGCGTTCGGCGGCAAGACGACGCCGGCGCCCGGGCCGCCGGGGGCGATCGGCGCCTATGAGCGGGGCTGCCTGGAGGGCGCCGTCGCACTCCCCGCCGACGGACCCAACTGGCAGGTCATGCGCCCGTCGCGCAACCGCGCCTGGGGCCACCCAGTCCTGATCGCCTTGCTTGAGCGCGTGGCGCAGAAGCTGCCGGCGGCGGCCGACTGGCCCGGGCTGCTGGTCGGCGACATCGCCCAGCCGCGCGGCGGGCCGATGCTGACCGGGCACGGCTCGCATCAGATCGGGCTCGATGCCGACATCTGGCTGACGCCGATGCCGCAGCGCCGGTTGAGCCCCGCCGAGCGCGACGAGATGCGGGCGACCAATGTCGTCGCGGCGGATGGCGATGATATCGATGAGGGGACCTGGACGCCGCAGCATCGGCGCATGCTCGAGGCGTTTGCGCGCGAGCCTGGTGTCGCACGCATATTCGTCAACCCGGCGATCAAGCGCGCGTTGTGCCGCGAGGCCGGTCCCGACCGGGACTGGCTGACCAAGATCCGGCCATGGTGGGGCCACAACTACCATTTCCACATTCGCCTCTCCTGTCCGTACGGCCAAGCGGAATGCCGCAGTCAGGCCCTTCCGCCGCCTGGCGACGGCTGCGGCAAGGAGCTCGCTTGGTGGTTCACCCCGGAGGCGCATCGCCCATCGGGGGGGCCGGGCAAACCGCTGTTGATGACGGACTTGCCGGCCGCCTGCACCAGGCTGGCCGCGGCGCCGTGATAAAGGTCTCTTCGCACCGGCGCTTCAGAGCGAGGTTCGCTTGGCTCGCTCTCTTTGCGTTGCTCAGCAATGCCCTGCTGCCGGCGGTCGTGGTGGCCGCGGTCAGAGGGTTGAACCCGGCCTACGACAGCTTGCGGCTGGGCTTGTGCAGGGCCTCTCCGGATGGAGACAGTCCTGGGAAGGCCAAACCCGGGCTGTCGGTGCACCATTGCGCGCTTTGCACCGCAGCGCCGGACATTCCGCCGCCGGGGGGCTCAGCCGCCGTCGCGCGGCCGCCCATGGTAGCCGTGGCGGCGTTCGCGCTGCGCCGGACGACGGCGCTCGGCGATCGTTGGCGCAATTACCGGACCCAACCGCGAGCACCCCCGGCTACGGCCTGACCTCGTCCGTTCGAATGTCCGAGCCGGTCGGCTGCACGTCCGGCTGCCTCCATTTCAAAAGGACTTACGATGTCTTTCAGGTTTCTCGCTTTCGCCGGCGTCTTCGCCGTCGCCAACGTCGTGCTGGCGCAGACCAACCAGCTCGAGGTCAGCAATGCCTGGGCCCGCGCGACCCCAGGCAAGGCCGAAAACGGTGCCGCTTATGTGACGATCGTCTCCCCGACCCCCGACCGGCTCCTCTCCGCCTCCTCGCCGGCGGCAAAGAAGGCGGAACTCCACACCATGGAGATGGCGGGCATGGTCATGAAGATGCGCCCGATCGCAGGCCTCGACATTCCTGCCGGACAGCCGGTTGCGTTGAAGCCCAGCGGCGAGCACATCATGCTGATCGGGCTCCACCAGCCCTTACGCGAGGGTCAGTCGTTCACCCTGACTTTGAATTTTGAAAAGGCCGGCGCGCGTACCGTATCCGTGGCCGTCGAGAAAGCGGGCGCGATGTCCGGGATGCAGCGCTGAACGAGGATCGGTGATGGCTCGCAACCTGTCGGGCCGCGCGTCCCGAGCCGGCGCGGCGGCCAATTCGCGTCGCTTCGTCCTGGCCGCCGTCTTGCTCGGTGGCTTGGTGATTCTGGGCGCCGGCGCCCTGCTCGCCCTGGCGCATCGGGACACCCCGCGGGGTGCCGCCGGGACCTTGCTCGCCAGTGCCATCGGCGGCCCATTCCGCCTCGTCGACCAGAACGGCAAGACGGTCACCGACGCCGACCTCAAGGGCAAGTGGTCGCTCGTCTATTTCGGCTACACCCACTGCCCCGACGCCTGCCCGACGGCACTCAACGACATCGCGATCGCGCTCGACCAGCTCGGACCAAAGCGCGAGGCGGTCCGCTCGGTGTTCATCACCGTCGATCCCGAGCGCGACACCCCGGAGGTGCTCAAGGAATATGTCACGAGCTTCGACGCCCAAATCCTGGCATTGAGCGGGAGCGCGGAAGAGATCGCCCGGGCGGCAAAGGCCTACCGGGTCTATTACGCCAAGCATCCCGAACCCGGCGGCGACTACTCGATGGACCACAGCTCGGTCATCTATGTGATGGATCCGGAGGGTCGTTTCACCGCGAGCTTCACCCATCAGAACACCCCCGAGGAGATCGCCGAGCGGCTGAAGAAGCTGCTCGCTTAGAGCGGGGAGGTGGGCAGCGTCTCCCTGAGCTCAGGGAGAACATCTGTCCGAGCGTCCAAAAAATGTCCCTATTGGCCGAAAATATAAGTGTAATCAATGTCTTGAACTGAGTTTGGCGAGATTGCCCGCAGCGGAATTTTGTCCGCCAAAACGGCGTCCGCAGGGGATTGGCAGCGGAATTTGGGATCGCATTTCGTGCATGAGATATTAGCATATTAAGGACATTTAATAATTGCTATTTGGGTATGAAGCTGCTATATAAGCGCTGGTTTGGCCGCGGCAAGAGGCACGCAGAACCCTGCGGCTCCGACCCGGTCGGGTTCCACGTCGCCGCCAGTACGCCTTCGGGGATCGACAATTACGCTTAACCGCGTCTGCCATGCGTGCGATCATGTCGGCTCCCGCACAAAACATCGGAGGCCGCCATGGCGAAATACATGCTCGTCAGCTTTGAGACCTGCCCCTGGGTGCAGCGCTCGGCGATCGTGCTGCGCGAGAAGAACACCGAGTTCGAGCTCCGTCACATCAAGGCCGACAACCGGCCCGATTGGTTTCTCGCGATCTCGCCGCACAAGAAGGTGCCGGTGCTGAGCATCGACGACAAGGTGTCGCTGTTCGAATCGAACGCGATCAACGAGTATCTGGACGAGATGATCGCACCGCGGCTGCATCCCGCGGACCCGATCGAGCGGGCGGTGAACCGCGCCTGGACCGACTATGTGCCGAGCTTCGCCAGCCTCGTCACGGCGACCGCCTACGCCGACACCGAGGCCGATTACGACAAGGCGGCCGGAGAAATTCCGGTGCCGTTCGAAAGGCTCGAAAAAGCCCTCGAAAAGCAGGGCAGCGGACCCTTCTTCAACGGCGCCAGATATTCGCTGGTCGACGCTGCCTATGCACCCTTCCTGCAGCGCTACCACTTCCTCGACCGGGTCAAAAAGCTCGGCCATATCGAGAAGTTCCCGCGCCTGAAAGCGTGGATGGAAGCGTTGCTCGACCGGCAATCGACGCATTCCTTCCCGGCGGCGGAGTTCGAGGCGATGTATCGCGAGGGCCTCCGACGCCGCAACAAATGGGTGTCGCGGTTCATCGAGCCCGCCCGGGCCGCGGCGGAATAGCCGACCCCGCCGCCGCGGGGTTTACGGCGTAGGAGCACCTCGGTGGGCATGCCGAAGCGCGTCGCTGCGATCGATGTGAGCCATTGGCACTCGGCCTACGACGCGGCTTACCTGCGCATCCTGCGCGATCTCGGATGCGACATCGTCGGGGTCTCCGACCGCGACGAACGGATCGCCAGGGACCGCGCCGAGCGCTTCGGCGGCACGCCCTTCACCGACTATCGTCGGATGATCGAGGCGAGGAGGCCGGAATTCGTCATCGCCTTGGGCCGGCACTGCGAGATGCCGGAGACCTTTCGCTTCCTCGTCGACGCCGGCGTCCC
>WNFQ01001587.1_pt1 | contig 16134 bp, 15 predicted proteins | sample 5400171 | NCBI WGS metagenome assembly WNFQ01 (sample SAMN13153356, study PRJNA577476) | soil metagenome | isolation source: 20 cm soil under Madrone tree | place: USA:California | collected 2016-06-14 | reverse complement strand
CCGCGCATCCGCTCGAACCGGATGAGCACGTCCTGCGTCACGTTGTTCAGCCCCTGGCCCATGTGCAGCACGGCCGTGACGTTGGGCGGGGGGATCACGATCACGTACGGCGGCTTCGCTGAGTCCACCCGGGCCGTGAACACGCCGCGCTCGACCCAGCGCCGGTAGAGCGGGCGCTCGACGGCGTGCGGGTCGTACTGGGGAGAAAGGTCGAAGCGCGTAGCGGTCATTCCTTATAATAGACGGCTAAAGCAGGTTGTGGAGGTTAACCTCCTCTAACCTCCCCCGTCCTCCCCCATCCTGCTAGAATTCTCTCCAAATGGCCGACGAATCCAGCGTCCTTCCGACCAGCCGCATCGCGCGCTGGTTCGCCATCGCCGCGGTGATCGTCTTCACCGTCGTGCTGTACTTCCGCGACGGACGCCGCGTGCCGCCCTTGACGGCCACACCCGCGGCCACCGGCCAGCCGGCCAACTAGTCTCATGCCTTCAGAAATCCGCGTCACGCTCCCCGACGGGAGCGAGAAGCGTGTCCCTGCCGGGTCCACGGGCGCCGACCTCGCCAAGGCCATCGGGCCGGGGCTCGCGAAGGCGGCGCTCGCCGCACGGGTGAACGGCAACGTCTGGGACCTGTCGCGCCCGCTGCCCGACGGGGCGAAGGTGTCGATCCTCACGGACAAGGACCCGCAGGCGCTGGAGCTGCTGCGCCACTCCTCGGCCCACGTCCTGGCGACGGCGGTGCGGCAGCTCTTCCCCCACGCGCAGATCGGATTCGGCCCCCCGATCGAGGACGGCTTCTACTACGACTTCGCGGTGGAGCGGCCCTTCGGGCCGGACGATCTCGCAGCGATCGAAACGAAGATGGGGGAGGTCGTGAAGGCCGATTACCCGTTCGTGCGCGAGGAGGTGGATCGGGCCGAAGCGAAGCGCCGGTTCAAGGACGATCCGCTCAAACTCGAGCGCATCGAAGACCTCGGGCCCAACGAGGTGATCTCGCTCTACACCGACGGTCCGTTCCTGGACCTGTGCCGCGGGCCGCACGTGCCGAGCACCGGGCGCATCAAGCACTTCAAGCTGCTCAACGCCGCTGGCGCCTATTGGCGCGGCGACGAGCGCCGCCCGATGCTGCAGCGCATCTACGGAACGGCTTGGTTCACCAAGGACGACCTCGAGGGCTACCTGCGGCGGCTCGAGGAGGCCAAGAAACGCGACCACCGCGTCCTGGGGAAGCAGCTCGACCTGTTTTCGATCCAGGAGGACGCGGGGCCGGGGCTCGTCTTCTGGCACCCCAAGGGCGCCATGCTCCAGTTCCAGCTGCGCCGGTTTCTCGAGGACACGCTGCTCGAGCGCGACTACTCGCTGGTGTACACGCCGCATATCACGCGCGAGCAGCTGTTCCTGCGCTCGGGCCACCTGCCGCTGTATGGCGAGAATCAGTTTCCCCCGATGGCCGCGGGCGAAGGGGAGTCGGAGGACGTGCGCTATCGGGTGAAGCCGATGAACTGCCCGATGCACATCCTCATCTACGCCTCGCAGCAGCGCAGCTATCGCGACCTGCCGATCCGGCTGTCCGAGATCGCCAACGTGTACCGCAACGAGCGGTCGGGGACGCTGCACGGGATGCTGCGGGTGCGCGGCCTCACCATGGACGACGCGCACATCTTCCTGCGCGAGGACCAAATCGAAGATGAGATCTTCCGGGTGCTCGACATCGTGGAGCTGGTGCTCGGGAAAACGTTCGGGCTGAGCTATCGGCTCGATCTCGCCACGCGGCCCGAAAAAAAGCTCGGGTCGGATGACCTGTGGACCGCGGCGGAGCGGGCGCTCGAGCAGGCGCTGAAGCGGCGCGGCCTCACCTACCGGATCGACCAGGGCGGCGGCGCATTCTACGGTCCCAAGATCGACGTCAAATTCAACGACGCCATCGGCCGCGAGTGGCAGGGGTCCACGATCCAGCTCGACTTCCAGCTCCCGGAGCGCTTCCGCCTGGAGTACACGGGAGAGGACAATCGGCCGCATCAGCCGGTCATGATCCACCGCGCGATCTACGGCACGCTGGAGCGGTTCGTGGGATTCCTGATCGAGCACTTCGCCGGGGCGTTCCCCCTCTGGCTCGCCCCCGAGCAGGTCCGCGTGTTGCCCATCTCCGACGCGCAGGCGCCCGCGGCGCGCGCGCTACACGAGCGGCTGCGCGCGGCGGGCATCCGCTCGCATCTCGACGAGCGCAACGAGACGCTCAACTATCGGATCCGCGACGGCGAGCTGCAGAAGATTCCATACATGGCGGTGGTAGGGCAGCGCGAGGCCGAGGCGGGAAGCGCGGCTGTACGCGCCCGCGGTACCGGGAACAAGCAGGCAGTGCTGCCCACGCTTGAGTTCCTGGCGAAGTTGCAGGAGGAGGTTCGCACCCGCTCACTGACACCGTTAGTTTAAGTTCAGTGAATCCCCGGGCTTGCGCCCCGGGCTGGCGCCCGGGGTCCGGTGAACCCCGGACGCGACTAACTAACCCTGGGCGCGAGCCCAGGGTGGATCGAAGGACGAAAGATGAGTAGTGATCAAACCATCCCCGTCATCCTCTCCGCCTGTCGCACGCCGATCGGCAAGTATTTGGGCGGGCTCTCCACACTGCCCGCCCCCCGGCTCGGTGCCCTCGTGATCCGCGAGGCCGTGCGCCGCGCCGGCGTCGAGGACGGCACGGTCGAAGAAGTCATCATGGGCAACGTGCTTCAGGGGGGTGTCGGCCAGGCGCCGGGCCGCCAGGCGGCGATCCACGCCGGTCTCCCGGGGACGATCCCCGCGCTGACCGTCAACAAAGTCTGCGGCTCGGGACTCAAGGCCGTGATGCTCGCCGCCCAGGCGATCCGGGCGGGCGACGAGCAGTGCATCGTGGCGGGCGGGATGGAGTCGATGTCGAACGCGCCGCACTACGTGTACGGGATGCGCGGCGGCATCAAGGCGGGCAACAGCCAGCTCGTGGACGGCATGATCCACGACGGGTTGTGGGACTCGTTTTCCGACACCCACATGGGTAACCTCGCCGAGTACACGGCCAAGAAGGCCGGTGTATCGCGCGCCGACCAGGACGCGTTCGCGCTGGCGAGCCACCAGAAGGCGGTGGCCGCAATGGAGGTATGCCGCTTCAAGGCGGAGATTGTCCCGGTCGAGATCCCCGGAAAAAAGGGGCCGACCGTGGTCGAGAAGGACGAGGGTCCGCGCAAGGAGACCTCGCTCGACGCGCTGGCCGCCCTCAAGCCGTCCTTCGAGAAAGACGGGACGGTCACGCCGGGCAACGCGCCCGGGTTGAACGACGGCGCCAGCGCACTGGTCGTCACGTCGCTGGCGTTTGCCAAGGCGCACGGCCTCAAGCCGCTGGCCCGCGTCACCGCGTACGCCAGCGCCGGCGGTGAGCCCAAGGATCTGTTCTTCGCGCCCATCGTCGCGGTGCAGAATCTCATGAAGAAAGCCAACACCACCATCGGCGATTACGATCTGATCGAAGCGAACGAGGCGTTCGCCGTTCAAGCCATCGCCGACGGGCGCGCCCTGGGCTGGGACTGGGACCGGGTGAACGTGAACGGCGGCGCCATCGCCCTCGGGCACCCGATCGGCGCGTCCGGCGCGCGCATTCTCACCACCCTGCTGTTCGCCTTGAAGGACCGCAAACAAGCAACCGGCCTCGCCACCCTGTGTCTCGGGGGCGGCAACGCCGTGGCCCTCAGCGTGGAGATGCTCTGATGCAGGCTCAGACCGCCGTCGTGTCCGCTCCGTCTCTCACCGGCCGGCGGGTAATCGCCGTTCTGCTGGGCGTCGCCGTCGTGGCGCTCGCGGCCCAGATCGCGATTCCGCTGCCGGGCACCCCGGTCCCGATGACCCTGCAGCCGCTGGCCGTGCTGATCGTGGGCGGCCTGCTCGGGCCCCGGCTCGGCGCTGCCTCGCTGCTCTTGTATCTCGCACTTGGCGCCGCGGGTCTTCCGATCTTCACACCGTTCGGCGCGCCGGGCGTCGCCCGGTTGTTCGGCCCGACTGGCGGCTACCTGCTGGCCTATCCGATCGCCGCCTACGCCGTGGGTCGGCTGGCGGGCGACGGGCGCCGCTGGGCCCGGCTCGCGGTCGCGGTGCTCACCGGCCTCGCGCTCATTCACCTCGGCGGTCTGGCGCAGCTGCTGATCATCACGCACAGCCTGCGGGACGCCGCGCGACTCGGCACCTGGCCGTTCCTGCTGGGCGACCTGGCAAAACTGGTCGTCGCGGGCGCCGTCCTGCGGCCCACCCTGAATCCCCTGCGCGCGCGCCTATGACGGCGCGCGGTTCGTTTACGGCGTGAGCCGCGTCGCGGTGGTGGGCGCCGGCACGATGGGAAACGGCATCGCCCACGTGTTCGCCCAGCACGGCTGGGACACCACCCTGATCGACGTCGCGCCCGGTCTGCTCGAGCGCGTGATCGTCGTCATTCGGGCGAACTTCGAGCGGCAGGTGAAGAAGGGAACCGTCACCGCTTCGCAGCGCGACGCGGCGCTGGCGCGCATCCGGACCTCCATGAGCCTCGACGCGGTGTCGGACGCCGAGCTGGTGGTCGAAGCCGCGACCGAGCAGCCCGACGTGAAATTCAGAATTTTCTCGGAGCTCGACCGGTTGGCGCCGCCTGCCGCGATCCTCGCGAGCAATACGTCGTCCATTTCGATCACCACCCTTGCCGCCCGGACCAAGCGCGCCCCCCAGGTCATCGGGATGCACTTCATGAACCCGGTGCCGGTGATGCCGCTGGTCGAGGTGATTCGCGGGCTCGAGACGCACGACGAGACCGTGACGCGGGTGGTGGAGATCGCCAAAGCGCTCGAGAAGACGCCGGTCGTGGTCAACGACGCACCCGGGTTCGTGTCGAACCGCGTGCTGATGCCGATGATCAACGAGGCGATCTTCTGCGTGATGGAGGGCGTGGCGACGCCGGAGGCGATCGACACGGTCATGAAGCTGGGGATGAACCATCCACTCGGGCCGCTCGCGCTCGCCGACTTAATCGGGCTCGACGTGTGTCTCGCGATCCTCGAGGTGCTGCACCGCGACCTGGGGGACGACAAGTACCGGGCGGCGCCGCTGTTGCGCACCATGGTGGCGGCCGGCCGCCTGGGCCGGAAGAGCGGGCGCGGCTTCTATGTCTACCGCGATTGAGCCGCCGGGCCTCTCCGAGACGCAGCGTCAGATCGTCGAGCTGGCGCGCGAATTCGCGCGTACCAAGATCGAGCCGTTCGCCGCGGAGTGGGACCGCCGGGCGCACTTCGACCGCGAAGTGATCGACGAGCTCGGCCGGTTGGGGTTCCTCGGCATGTGCGCGCCCGAGGAGTACGACGGGATGGGGCTCGACACCGTTACCTACCTGCTCGCGCTCGAGGAGATCGCCGCCGCGGATGCAAGCGTCGCCGTCTCGCTCTCGATCCACAACGCCATTCCGACCACGATGCTGGTGCGTCACGGCAGCGCCGCGCAAAAAGGTCGTTGGTTGAAGCCGATGGCGCGTGGTGAATTGCTGGCCGGCTTCGCGCTGTCCGAGCCGGAGTCCGGCTCCGACGCCGCGGCGCTGCGCACGCGGGCGGTGCGCGACGGCGATCGCTGGGTGCTGTCGGGCACCAAGGCCTGGGCCACCAACGGCGGCACGGCCGACGTCATGGCGCTGATGGCCCGCTCCGAGCGCGGAATCTGCGCCTTTATTGTGCCCACCGACGCCGCCGGTTATCGTCCGGGGAAGCCCGAGGATAAGATGGGCCTCCGCGCCTCGAACACGGTGTCGCTCGCGCTCGAGGACGTGCGCCTGCCGGCCGATCACCTCCTGGGGGAGGAGGGGGAGGGGTTCGGGTCCGCAATGGAGGGGCTCGACGCCGGTCGCCTGGGCATCGCGGTGCAGGCGGTCGGGATCGCGCGCCGGGCGCTGGAGCACTCGGTGGCCTATTGCGCCGAGCGGCGGCAGTTCGGCCGGCCGCTGCGGGAGTTTCAGGGAGTGCAGTTCAAGCTCGCCGACATGGCGACGCGGGTCGAGGCGGCACGCGCGCTGACGCACTCCGTCGCGGCGCGCCGCGACCGGGGCGAGGACACCACCCAGCAGGCGAGCATGGCCAAGCTGTTCGCCTCCGAGGCCGCGATGTGGGTGACCACGCAGGCGGTGCAACTGTTCGGCGGGTACGGCTACATGCGCGATTTTCCGGTGGAGAAGCTGTTTCGGGACGCCAAGGTGACGGAGATCTATGAAGGCACCAGCGAAATCCAGCGGATCATCGTCGCCCGCGGTCTCTACCCCCGCGCCTAGTGCTGCCTCTGACCCCGGGCGCAAGTCCGGGGAGCGCGAGGGCTTCGATCTCTTCTCTCTCCTCGCCGAGCACGAGCACGAGCAGGTCAGCGTGTACTACGATCCCTCCACCGGGTATCGCGGCATCATCGCCATTCATTCGACGGTGCTGGGGCCGGCCTTGGGCGGCACCCGCTTCTGGAATTATCAGAGCGATCGCGACGCCCTGATCGACGCGCTCCGCTTGGCCCGCGGCATGACCTACAAAGCGGCGGTGGCGGGGCTCAACCTGGGCGGCGGGAAGGGCGTCATCATCGGCGACAACCGCACCACGCGGCGCGAGGCGTTGTTCCGCGCCCACGGGCGCCACGTCGAATCGCTCAAGGGGCGCTACATCACGGCCGAGGACGTGGGCACCAGCACCGCCGACATGGAGTACATCAAGGCGGAGACGAACCACGTCACCGGCCTGATCGGCCGGTCGGGGGACCCGTCCCCCGTCACCGCCTACGGCGTGTACCGCGGCATCAAAGCCTGCGTCCACTACCGCTCCGGGTCCGACGGCCTGTCGGGCAAGGCCGTCGCTTTGCAGGGATGCGGCTCCGTAGGCTATCATCTGGCCAAGCTGCTGCACGCGGAGGGGGCGAGTATCACCTGCACCGACATCGACCCGCAGCGCGTGAAGCGCGTGGTGGAGGACTGCGCCGCCAAGGCGGTCGCGCCGGACGCGATTTACGACGTGCCGGCCAGCATCTTCGCCCCCTGCGCCCTCGGAGCGGTGATCAACGACGACACGGTCCAGCGGCTGCAGGTCGAGATCGTGGCCGGCGCGGCGAACAACCAGCTCGCCGAAGACCGGCACGGCGATCTGCTGGAGCGGCGCGGCATCACCTACGCGCCCGACTATGTGATCAACGGCGGCGGCCTGATCAACGTCAACGCCGAGCTGCACGGCTGGGCGCCCGAGCGGGCCCGCTCCAAGGCGGGAGAGATCTACGACACGCTGCTGCGCGTGTTCGAGATCGCGCGCGAGGAGGGGTGCCCCAGCTACCGGGCGGCGGACCGGCTGGCGGAGCAGCGCATCGCCGCGATCGCCAAGGTACGGCGCAACTTTGTCTGAGAAGATTTATGTGGGCGCGGACCACGCGGGCTTCCAGTTGAAGCAGAAGCTGGTGGACGAGCTGAAGCGGCTGGGCTACGAGCCCGTGGACGCGGGCCCCACGGCGATGGACCCGGCGGACGACTATCCCGACTTCGGCCGGCCCGTGGCCGAGGCGGTGAGCAGGGGCGCCGTGAAGCGGGGCGTGCTGACCTGCGGCACGGGGTTGGGCATGGCGTACGTGGCGAACCGATTTCCGCGGGTGCGGGCGGCGGTGGCATGGAGTCCGGAGGTGGCGGAGCTGGCGCGCAAGCACAACGACGCGAACGTGCTGGTGCTGCCGTCGCGGTTCGTGAGCGAGGAGGAGGGGATGGAGATCCTGCACAAGTGGCTCGACACGGCGTTCGAAGGCGGGCGCCACGAACGGCGCGTCGCGAAAATCGACGCATGATCGATCGCCGCGCCCCGCTCGCCCAGGCGGACCCGACCATCTTCCAGCTGATCCGCCGGGAGGTGGAGCGGCAGGAGCACGGGCTGGAGCTGATCGCGAGCGAGAACTTCGTGTCGGTGGCGGTGCTCGAGGCGATGGGCACGGCGCTCACGAACAAGTACGCCGAGGGGCTGCCGCGGAAGCGGTACTATGGCGGCTGCGAGATCGTGGACGAGGTCGAGCAGCTCGCCATCGATCGCGCCAAGGCGCTGTTCAAGGCCGAGCACGTGAACGTGCAGCCGCACGCCGGGGCGCAGGCGAACATGGCCGCCTACCTCGCCGTGGCGAAGCCGGGCGACACGCTGCTCGGACTGGCGCTACCGCATGGCGGCCACCTGACCCACGGCGCGCCGGTGAACTTTTCGGGGACGCTGTTCCGCGCGACGCACTACGGCGTGCGCGAGGACACGGGCCGCATCGACTATGACCAGGTGCGCGACGTCGCGCGCCGCGAGCGGCCGCGCATCCTGATCGGCGGCAGTAGCGCCTACGCGCGCATCATCGACTTCGCGACGCTCAAGAGCATCGCCGACGAGGTCGGCGCCATGTTCATCGTGGACATGGCGCACATCGCCGGGCTCGTGGCCGCTGGGCTCCACCCGTCGCCCGTGCCGCACGCGCACATCGTCACGACCACCACTCACAAGACCCTGCGTGGTCCACGCGGCGGTTTGATCCTCTCCCAGGAGCGGTTCGGGAAGGACGTCGACAAGCAGGTCTTTCCCGGTCTCCAGGGCGGCCCGCTCGAGCACGTGATCGCGGCCAAGGCGGTGGCTCTGGGGGAAGCGCTGACCCCGGAGTTCAAGACCTACGCCGCGCAGGTCGTGCGCAACGCGCAGGCCCTTGCTGCGGCGCTGCTGGAGCGGGGCTACGCGATCGTGTCGGGCGGAACGGACACCCACCTGATGCTCGTGGACCTGCGTCCCAAGCAAGTGACCGGCAAAGCGGCGCAGGAGCTGCTCGACCGCGCCGGCATCACCGTGAACAAAAACACGATTCCCGGCGATCCTCAAAAGGCATTCGTCACGAGCGGGGTCCGCATCGGCACGCCGGCCGTGACCACGCGTGGCTTCACCGAGGCTGAAATGCTCAAAGTGGCGGAGTTCATCGACACCGTGCTCACGAAAAAAGACGACGCGACCATCGCGCGCGTGAAGGCCGACGTGCGCGAGCTGGCCGAGCAGTTCCCGTTGTACGCGGCGCCCCCCCCGGTGCGCGCGGCCGTGGCGGAGGTGCCCCATGCGCGATAGCGGCGCGTCCTCCGGCCGGCCCGGCCGCGGCTCGGGCTCCTTCACGGTCCACCCCGCCGAAGAGCTCGAGGTCTACTTCAACGAAGTCGCCCACGGCCGCCCGGTGGGCTTCGTCGCCTCGTTCAAATGGAAGCCGCCGACGGACATCTACGAGACCGACGACGCGCTCGTGGTCTACATGGACATTTCCGGGATGCGCTCGGAAGACTTCACAGTCGAGTACGTGGACGGCGTCCTGACCATCGCCGGCGAGCGCACCGCCCGGCGCCACGAAGGCAAGCCGCACTATCACGCGATGGAGGTGCAGGTCGGTCCCTTCGAGCGCCGCTTCCGCCTCCCCGTGCCGGTCGACCCCGGGAGCATTCGGGCGAACTACGAGCAGGGCTTCCTCGAGGTCCGGCTGACGAAGCTCCCGGCCCGTCTCTCGGGCCCACAGTCGGTGCGGGTGCAGTAGGTGGATCGCCTCCCCGTCCTGCCGCTCGGCCGGATCGTCGTCTACCCGCACGTCGTGCTGCCCATGGCGCTGACCGATCCGCACGCCGTGCAGCTGATCGACGAGGTGGTGCAAGGCAACAAGCGCCTGCTGCTGGGCGTGGTGCGGCCGCTGGGCGGCACCGAGCCGCCCGAGGGCGCCGTGATGCAGGCCCGCGCCGACGAGCTGTACGAGGTCGGCACGCTCGGCACCGTGGTGCGCATGCTCAAGCTGGGCGATGGCTCGGTGCGCGTCATGGTGCAGGGGCTCGAGCGGGCGCGGCTCGTCGAGGTCGCGCCGATGGAGCACTGGCTGGTCGCGGGATACGAGACACTCCCCAACACCGTGCTCGAGGACGCGCGCACCGAAGCCTTGAAGCGCACCGTGCACGCCCAGTTCTCCCGGGTGATCGACATCGCGCCCTACCTGGGGGAGGAGCTGCACGAGGTCCTGGTCGGCATCACCGAGGGCGGCAAACTGGCCGACTTCGTGGCCGCCAACTTGGACCTGGCCCTCCCGGCCAAGGCCGAGCTGCTGGCGCTCGACGACGTGAATCGCCGCCTGGAGCGGCTCGCCGAGCTGTTGGGCCAGGAGCTGCAGGTGCTCGAAGTCGGCAGTCAGATTCAGGAGAAGGTGCGCACGCGCCTCGACCAGAATCAGCGGGAGTACGTGCTGCGCGAGCAGATGCGGGTGATCCGCCAGGAGCTGGGCGAAGAGGAGGGAGAGGACGAGCTGACTGAGCTGGCCGGCCGGCTCGAGGCCGTCGGGCTCCACGACGAGGCCAAGAAGGTCGCCGACCGGGAGCTCAAGCGGCTACGCCAGATGTCGCCGCAGTCGGCCGAGTACCACGTGGCCCGCACGTACCTCGAGGTCATCGCGACGCTGCCCTGGGGCCGCACGTCGGAGGACCGGCTCGATCTGAAGGCCGCGCGCGACATCCTCGACCGCGACCACTACGACCTGAAGACCGTCAAGGAGCGGATCCTCGAATACCTCGCGGTCCGCACCCTCAACCCCGCGGCGCGCGGCGGCATCCTGTGCTTCGTGGGCCCGCCGGGCGTCGGCAAGACCTCGCTTGGCCAGAGTATCGCCGAAGCGCTGGGGCGCCGCTTCACCCGCGTCTCGCTCGGCGGCGTGCGTGACGAGGCGGAGGTCCGGGGCCACCGGCGCACCTACGTCGGCGCGCTCCCGGGACGCATCATCCACGCGCTCCAGCGCTGCGAGACGCGCAACCCCCTGCTGATGCTCGACGAAGTGGACAAGATGGGGTCCGACGTGCGCGGCGATCCGACGGCCGCCCTGCTCGAGGTGCTCGACCCGGCGCAGAACGGCACCTTCGTGGACCACTACCTCGAGGTACCGTTCGACCTCTCGGGCGTCATGTTCATCGCCACGGCCAACAGCCTGGCGCCAATCCCCGACCCGCTGCTCGACCGGATGGAAGTGATCACCTTGCCGGGGTACACGCCCGGCGAGAAGCTCGCGATCGCCAAGCGCTATCTCCTGCCGCGCCAGCTGAAGGAGACGGGGCTCCAGACGGAGCGGGCGAACATCGCCGATGGGGCGCTCGAGCGGCTGATCGGGGAATACACGCGGGAAGCCGGCGTGCGCCAGCTCGAGCGCGAGATTCAGGGCGTGCTCCGCAAGGCGGCGCTCGAAGTGGTCGAGGGACGGGCGGCGGCTATCAAGATCACGGCGAAGAACCTCGAGAAGTTCGCCGGGCAGCCCAAGGTCCAGAGCGAGGTCGCGGGACGAGAGGCCGAGGTGGGCGTGGCCACCGGGCTCGCATGGACGCCCGTGGGCGGCGACATCATGTTCATCGAAGCGATTCAGATGCCGGGGAAGGGGCAGATCACCCTGACCGGACAACTGGGGGACGTGATGAAAGAGTCCGCCCAGGCGGCGTGGAGTCTGCTGCGGGCGCGCGCCGGGCCGCTCGGGATTCCGCTGGACGCGTTCACACAGACCGACGTGCACCTGCACCTGCCGGCTGGGGCGGTGCCGAAGGACGGTCCGTCGGCCGGGATCGCGATCGCGACCGCGCTGGCGTCGCTGTTGTGCCGCCGTCCGTCGCGCCACGACGTGGCGATGACGGGCGAGCTCACGCTGCGGGGGCGCATCCTCCCGATCGGCGGGCTCAAGGAGAAGCTGACGGCGGCGGCGCGCGCCGGCGTCAAGACGGTGCTGGTGCCGGCGCGCAACCAGAACGACATCATAGATGTCCCCGACGAGGTGAAACAGCTGCTCGACATCAAGCCGGTGGAGACGATCGACGAGGTGCTCGAGCTGGCGCTGCTCGAGCCGCACCCGTTGCGACCCCTCGCGGTGCGGCCTCGGACGTCGGGACAGACGGAGGCGCGGCCGTGAGCGACTTCGCGACGCTCGACGAGGCGTTCCAACGCATCGGGCGGCAGGACGGCCGCTATCACGAGCGCGGCTATCTGTTCGTGCTGGCGGCGCTGGAGTACGCTCAGGGCAAGCTCCCGGCGCGCCGGCACCTGAGCGGCGGGGAGCTCGCCTGGGCATGCCGGGACTTCGCGCGGGAGCAGTTCGGCTTGCTCGCGCCGACCGTCCTCGGGCACTGGGGCATCGCCACCACCGAGGACCTGGGACGGATGGTGTTCACGCTGATCGAAGTGGGCCTGCTCGCGAGCCAGCCGACCGACAAGCTGGAAGACTTCGAGCGGGTCTACGATTTTGCCGAGGTGTTCCGGGCCGGCTATCCGTGGCCCGGCGTGGAGCGCGGATAGGGGCGTCGGATCGGGGGAAGGGGTGTCGCATGGACGACGTGAGGGAGTGGCCCGCCTGCAGAAAATGTCAGCAAGGTCTCCTCATTCCGTTGTCGGACTATGGCCGCGACGGGGCGCCGATCACTTACAAGGCGTGGGTCTGCTCGAACCCCGAGTGCGGGTTCAACATCCGGATTGACAACGGGGAGATCTCCTTCGGTCGCGCGATCGGCCAGAGCTTCAAATAAGCTTGGACGCCGTGCGCGCGCCCGCCGTGAGCGGGCGCTTCTACCCGGGAACGAGGGATGAGCTCGAGCGCACGGTGCGGGAGCTGCTCGACGCCGTGGGCGAGGCGCGCCCTGCCCCGGCGCGCGCCGCGGTGGCCCCGCACGCGGGCTACCTCTATTCGGGACTCACCGCGGCGCACGTGTTCGCGCGCCTCGAGATCCCGCCCATCGTCGTGATCCTGGCGCCCAATCACACCGGGGTGAGCCGGGCCCCCGGCGGTGCGTCGCTGTGGGAGGCGGGCGCGTTCCGGACGCCGCTCGGCGACGTGAGCGTGGACGACGGCTTCGCGCGGGCGCTGCTCGAGACGTCGCCGCTGGTGGGCCCCGACCACGCCGCCCATGCCTCCGAGCACGCGGTGGAGGTCGAGCTGCCGTTCCTCCAGCTCCGGCGAGCCGACGTGCGGATCGTGCCGCTCGTCCTGGCGTGGGACGCGTGGGAGGGATGCCGCGGGTTGGGCGAGACACTGGCCGGGCTCGTGCGGCGCTGGCCCGACCGGGTGTTGCTGCTGGCGTCGAGCGATCTGAACCACTACGAGCCCGCGACCGCGTCCGAGCACAAGGACCGGCGCGCGCTCGACGCCGTCGCGGCGCTCGACGGCGCGGAACTGCTGGCGCGTTGCCGCAGCGAGCGCATCTCGATGTGCGGCCGGGCGCCCGCGGCCACGGTAATCGCCGCCGCGCGAGCGCTCGGGGCTAGGCACGCCGATGTGGTGCACTACAGCCACTCCGGCATGGTGACGGGGGACGACGACGCCGTGGTGGGATACGGAGGAGTGGTGATCCCGTGAACTCGATCCCCGTGCTGTCCGCGACCGAGGCCGCCGCCTGGGATTCAGCCGCCCGCACGCAATACCGGATTCCCTCCCGCGTGCTGATGGAGACCGCGGGACGAGCGGTCGCGCACCTGATCGTGCGCGACTATCCCGCGGTGCTCGCCCGCGGGGCGCTGGTCGTCGCCGGGGCGGGGAACAACGGGGGCGACGGGTGGGTCGTGGCACGCGCGCTGCATGCGAGCGGCAGCTCCGTCTGGGTGGCCGCCCTCGACCCCAAGACCGACGACGCCATCGACAACCGCGCGCTCGCCCGCATGGACGGCGTGCGCGAGACGGGTCGGGAAGAGCCGTGGCCCGCCACGGCCGTGGTGATCGACGCGTTGCTCGGCACCGGCGCCGCCGGACCGGCGCGCGGCGACGTGCTGGCGCTGGCCCAGCGGCTCGTCGCGTACGGGGCCCCGGTCGTCGCGATCGACGGCCCCACGGGACTCGACCTGTCGAGCGGCGAGGCGCACGGGCCGGTGCGCGCCGAGCTGTCCGTCACGTTCGGGGGCCCGCGCCGCGGCCACCTGCTCGCGCGTGAGTGGTGCGGCAAGATCGTGGTCGTCGACATCGGGCTGCCGCCCGCCGATCCCGTATGGCCCGTGCTCGTAACGGACGCGTGGGCGGGGGCGCGGCTGCCGAAGCTCACCCCGACGATGCACAAGGGCGACCGCGGCCGCGTCACGGTGGTCGGCGGCGCCAACGGCATGACGGGCGCCGCGCTGCACGCCGCGCGCGGGGCGCTCGCGGCCGGCGCGGGGCTCGTGAAGCTCGTGGCCGCGAAGGAGACGATCGAGGCGGCGCGGTCGAGCCTCCCCGACGTACTCACGGTCGAGTCGGCGCTCGGCCCCGAGCTCGAGGCCGAGGCGGCGGAAGCACTCGAGTGGGCCGACGCCCTCGTGATTGGTCCGGGGCTGGGCCGCGAGCCGCCGCGCGCCCAGTTCCTCCATGCCGCGCTGGCGCGCCGCCCGATCCCCACCGTGCTCGACGCCGACGCCCTCACGCTGTTCCGCGGCCCCGCGGAGCGGCCGGTGGTGCTCACGCCGCACCTGGGCGAATTCCGCGCCCAGTTCGGCGACGAGCTCGCCGACGCGGCGGCGAACGACCGCTGGGCGGCCGCGGCGAAGGCCGCTCAGAAGGTGAAGGGCACCGTGCTCCTGAAGGGCGTGCCCACCGTCATCGCGGACCTGCGCGGGCCGATTCACGTGGTCGCGAGCGGCAACCCGGGACTCGCCACCGGCGGCTCGGGCGACCTGCTCGCGGGCTTCATCGGCGCCTTCCTCGCGCGCGGCAGCGCGGGGCCCGAGGCCGCCGCGCTGGGCGCCCATGCGCTGGGCCGGGCGGCGGAGCACGGCGCGCGCCAGTGGACGGCGCGCAGCCTGCGTCCCGCCGATGTCCTGGCTGCGCTGCCCGAGATCTGGCGCGCGTGGACCAACACGCAGCCGGTCGGGCCTCCCGTGCTCACGGTCCTGGAGCCGCCGGAGACGGCGTGACGCGCCGGTCACTCCGCCTGGGCTCAGGGGGTGAGTTCGACCGCCTGCGCGCCATTTTCGCGGCGCTCGGCGCCGCGGGCCGAGACCTGGGTGACGATTGCGCGCTGCTCCCCGTCGGCGGCCGGACTCTCGCGATCAGTATCGATCTGTCGCTCGAAGCCGTGCACTTCCGCACCGACTGGCTCTCGTTTCGAGAAATCGGCTGGCGCGCGACGGCGGCCGCATTGTCGGATCTCGCCGCGGACGGCGCGACCCCGCTCGGGGTCCTCGTTTCCCTCGGCGTGCCCGGCAACCCTAAAGGACTTCCTGACGGTCGCCGGCAACGCCGTCCCGGCAACGCCTCACCCGCCGTTCAGATCATGTCGGGGGTGGGATCCGCCGCCGGCAGCGTAGGAGCGAAGGTGTTCGGCGGTGACCTCGTTCGCTCTCCGCGCTATCTCGTCGACGTGTGCGTCCTGGGCGTGGTCCAGCGGCCGGTGCGGCGGAGCGGCGCGCGTCCGGGTGACGGGCTGTGGGTCACCGGGCGGCTTGGCGGTGCGGGGCTCGCGCTCGCCGCGCTCCGGGCGGGCCGCCGCCTCGCACCGGCCGCACGGCGCCGCTTCGCCCGCCCGGTGCCGCGCATCGCGGCGGGGCGCTGGCTGGCGCGGCGTGGAGCGCGCGCCATGATCGATATCTCCGACGGGTTGACGGGGGACGCGGGGCACCTCGCCGCAGCCTCGGGCGTCGGGATTGCGATCGAGCTGGAGGGCGTTCCCTGCTGGCCAGGTGTTACGCCGCGCGCGGCCGCGGCGAGCGGCGAGGAGTACGAGCTGCTGGTCGCCCTGCCGCGCAGCTTCGGAACCGCGGACGCCCGCGCCTTTCGCCGCGCCACCGGACTCCCGCTCACTCAGATCGGTCGCTGCGTTTCGGGTCGGGGGCTACTGATGACGGACGACGGACGACCGATAACGCCTCCGCCCGGCTTCGATCATTTCCCCGCGCGATGATCCGCACGCTGTGGTTCTACCTGGTGGTCGTGGTCTCGAGTGTGATTCACGCGACGGGCGTGATCGTCGCCGCCCTGCTGGGGGTGAAGCGGCGGCCCGGCGGTGTCTACGACTGGGGAACGAACGACTGGTCACGTCAGGTGCTCTGGGCGGCCGGGACCCCGGTGCAGGCCGAAGGGCTCGACCGCATTCCCGACCGCCCGGTCGTGTACATCTCGAACCACTCATCCATGTTCG